>Ga0209417_1000721_pt1 | contig 71208 bp, 50 predicted proteins | sample RifGroF2_FD_184002 | JGI IMG/M metagenome (GOLD analysis project Ga0209417, IMG submission 184002) | Groundwater microbial communities from Rifle, Colorado, USA - Groundwater F2 (SPAdes) (version 2) | ecosystem: Environmental > Aquatic > Deep subsurface > Groundwater | place: Rifle, Colorado... | reverse complement strand
GTTGTTCCCGGAGATGTGTTAACGCTTGAAGTTGAATTGGTGAACAAGAAAAGTAAAGTTGTGCTGATGAGTGGAAAAGCTTTTGTAGATGATGTGCTGGTAGCTGAAGCCGATTTTATGGCGGCGATTATTGATAGAGATAAAAAACCACAAAATTCGTAGAAGTTTAAAATGACAGAAATACATCCAACCGCAATTGTTAGTCCGAAAGCCCAATTAGGAGAAAACGTCCGTGTTGACGCATACGCAATCATCAAAGACAACGTGATAATAAACGACGAAACGTACATCGGTCCGCACGCAGTAATTTATGACGGCGCACGCATCGGCAAGAAAGTTAAAATTTATCAGTCGGCTTCTATCGCGCATATTCCGCAGGATTTGAAATTCGATAACGATGAATCGACCGCAGAAATTGGCGACGAAACAGTCATCCACGAATTTGTTACCATTCACCGCGGAACAAAAGAAACGCGGCTTACAAAAATCGGCAGTAACGTTTTGCTGATGGCTTACTCGCATGTTGCTCACGATTGCCACATCGGCGATAAGTGTATTCTTGCAAACGGTGTGCAGATTGCCGGGCATGTTTTTGTTGATGACTGGACGATCATCGGCGGAATGACCCCCGTGCATCAATTCTGTAAAGTTGGAAAACACTGCATGATCGGCGGCGGTTTCCGTGTTACGCAAGACGTTCCCCCCTTTGTTTTAGCGGCTCAAGAGCCATTGCAGTACGAAGGATTGAACGTAGTCGGGTTGCGGCGCAGAGGATTTTCGAATCAAGAAATTCAAATGTTGAAAGATGTTTATCAAATTCTTTACCGTTCGCAGCTAAATGTTACACAAGCAAAAGAAAAAATTTTGGCTGATTTCGGAACTGAACCACATGCTTTAGAAGTACTTTCTTTTTTAAATGAAAGTAAAAGAGGACTCATCGGAAAATGAAATGGCATTTTATTAATTCCGGTTTACAAACCGGAAAATTCAATATGGATTTCGATCTTCAACTTGCAACCAATTGCAAAGAAGATGAAGCGTACTTTCGTTTATACCGCTGGAAACCGCATTGCATTTCGCTCGGAGCCAATCAATCATTCGAGTCGATCGATCTTGAAAAAGCAAAAAAAGATTTAATCGATGTTGTTCAGCGCCCAACCGGCGGTAGAGCAATTCTTCACTCAAAAGAAATTACTTACTCGGTTGTAATCCCGTTGAGTTCAACACTAACTCCTTCGGAGATTTACCGCGAAATTAATTTTGCGCTGCTGCAAGGATTATTTTTGTACGACGAACTTTTATCCGAAGCCGAACTTGAAACACAGCAGCCGGACTTTTCATCAATTTATAAAGATGGAAAGGGAACCGCCTGTTTTGCAACATCAGCAAGAAGCGAAATAAAATATGAAGGGAAAAAACTGATCGGCAGCGCGCAGCGGAAACTTGGAAATATTATTTTGCAGCATGGTTCCATCCTTTGCGGTAAACAACACCGCAAGTTGTATGAGTATCTTGCCGGAAGCGAGCAGGAAAAATTTGAAGTAAAAGATGAGCTGGAAAAGAAAACCATCGAATTGGAAACCATTCTTAATAAACCGACCGATTACGATTTTCTGGGCGAATCTTTAAAGAGCGGGTTTGAAAATCATTTTAAGATCTCCTTCCCGAATGATTAATGCAACGCTTTCCCTCATTGGTCAATAGCCAACGGTCATTAGTAAAATAATGATAAATTGCTGCAACACTGAATTATAACGAAAAGAATCAATTAAAAATTTAATGACTACTGACTGATGACCACTGGCCAAACTAACTATGAATAAAAAATTCCTTTTCCTTTTCCTCGCACTCTTTCTTTTTCACCTTGACCTTTCCGCGCAAGTTGAATATGAATCTTTTCTTGAAGGCGCAACGGTTAACGACATTACAACTGACGGAAGTTCACTTTGGTTCTCAACATATGGACAGGGAATTTCCCAATATCTTCAAAAAGAAAAAAAATGGATCACTTACTCAACAAAAGATAATTCGTTAACGGAAGATTTGTTTTACTGCATCGCCGCAAGCAAAGATTTTGTTTGGGCAGGCACAACCGACGGATTGATGACCTTCGATAGAAAACGTAAACTCTGGCGCAAAAGAAAATTTGGCGCCGGCGGAGAATATGGGAATTGGATCCGCTCTCTTTATTACGATCAAAAAGAAAATATTTTGTGGATCGGTAGATTCATCAATCTTACCCGGTTTGATATTGATAAACAAAAGTATGATGACTTTGATATTACAAACGGCAAAGATGCAAGAACCAACAATATAAAAATTATTCGCTCCGACGGGAATGAATATATTTGGTTTGGAACTGAGGGAGGCGTATTCCGATATGATAAATCGCGGGTGTTGGAAGATAAATCGCAATTGATCTTTTACAACAATCAACGGAATGCATTCCGCGGAGTCGGTGATGCAATTTCTATTTCCGATATCCTCTTTGATAAAAATTATATCTGGTTCGGGACGGATGAGTTCATTACCCGCGACAATCCGGAGTTTAACGTTGGCGGACTTTTCCGTTTTAACCGGAGAGCTTTATGGGAACGAATTGATAAAAGAAACGGTCTTCCGGCAAATGGAATTTTTGCATTGGAAAGAACCGGCGGTTTAATTTGGGTGAGCTGTTATCAGTTCGACAAGAAAAATAAAAAGGAATATGGGAGAGGTTTGGCGCTGTTCAACTCAACCACGGGAAAAATTTCGCGCGTTAATCCCGATGATATTAATCTCTCTTCCAACACCATACTTTCGCTTTACTTCGATGGGGAATCAATGTGGATTGGAACGGAAACGGGATTAACAAAAGTGAAAGTCTCAAATCCACTGGCATTCTGGAGCGGGAAGAAGAAACCTAAAACGAAATAAAGGACTGCTGTTGTCACCCCGAGCGAAGTCGAGGGGTGAGGCAGACTAGATTCTCATTTCTCATCCGCTCATTTCTCGACTACGCTCGAAATGACGGTACACATTTCTCGAATCTCACCTCAACAAAATCATTTTCTTGGTTTGCACAAAATCTCCTACGTGGATTTGGTAGAAATAAACACCGCTTGGTAAAGACGGGGCATGCCCCGTCTCTACGTTAAATTTTTGATTGTATGTTCCAGCTTGCATAAATTCATTCACCAAAGTTGCAACTTCATTTCCGAGAACATCATAAATTTTTAATGTAACAAAATTGCCGACTGCTAACTGCCAACTGATTACCGTTTCCGGATTAAACGGATTGGGATAGTTTTGTTCCAACTTATACGTAGATGGAATTGCATTCCCAATAAATTCACCATTGTGGATGTCATTTGGTGCATATCCGAAAGAGTCATGAAAAATTGCTTTTGTAGTCAATTTGTACATCTTTAATGTTTTATCTCTTCCGATTGTTCCTTCATTATTATTGCTTCCGCCATTGAAGGGTGAACCCCAATTAGCGCTAAATTTATAAACGACACTTAGTGGTGAGTAAATAGGGAAAATAATTGTTGTTGTAAATATTTTATCTCCTGCAGTTACATCATCGTTAGTCCCGTCGTCATAAAGTCGTATCATTTTTGTGCTGTCGATATCCGGCCATCCTCCGCTAGGCCATTGAAGGGGAGGGTGACCACCTGCGATATGGATTGTTTTGAATTCTGTTCCAAGTGGAGCATTGATGATTTTTGCCCTATTTGTGTTACAGGTAAAGGTGATATGTGCATCTTGATTTAATACCGTTTCTAATGATTCGTTATTAAAACCTACCGCATCATAGGACATGATTCCAGCATCAATATCGGCTTGAGAAATAACAAAGTATCTACCACTCTGTGTGTTGTCGGTTAAATTATCGATTTCCCAAATATCAGGACTATAATAAAATTTGAAACTGACTATTTCACCAACTTCTGCAAACATGGGAACAACTCCTTCATAAAGATTAGGGTTAGTTTGCGACTGTGTTAATACTGTTTCGCACCTTTGCGCAAGTTCAAAATTCTCATCGTCCGATGCAGAAGATGTTGACACGATGGCTCCGCACCAACCGCTAAATGATCCTCGCACCCCAACGTGATCTGTGGTTGGATTAAAAGAACCTTTCAATCTTTCGAGTTCCATGTTAATACTAAATGTGACTTGAATAGTTTTCTTTGGAACATAAACATTTACATCTTCCCAAAAACATTCGTAAACATTGGCTCCGGCGATGACGGTTAATGTTCTGTTTCCCGTCGCTTCCCACCAATCCGGTGTATGAACAAACTTAAATGTAAGCGCTTGCCCTTCTGTAAAGTTTGTGAGCACAGCCGAATAGATTGAATCGCCGTCCGTGTCTTTTAATTCGAAATCAAATCCGCTCCAACTGTTAAAATTACCACGCACCCAAACTGAATCCGTTGCCGCGTTGAATGTCCCTCGTTTAATTTGCACACTCATATTGCATTTGAATTCAACCGTTGGTGATTGTGTAAAAGTTGAACTTGGAATTAAGAGCAGAGTAAAAACTATACAGAGAAAAAAGTTTAACTTTTTCATAAAAAATCTCTCCGGCTATTTTTAATTTCATTTATCATCTCAACAAAATCATTTTCTTTGTTTGCACAAAATTACCGGCGTGGAGTTGATAAAAATAAATTCCGCTGGCGAGTTGTTGTTGGTTGAAAGAAACTTGATAGGTTCCTACATGTTGCTCTTCATTCACCAACGTTGCAATTTCATTTCCAAGAATATCATAAATTTTTAACGTAACAAATGTGCCGACCGCTATCTGCCAACTGATTTTCGTTTCCGGGTTAAACGGGTTTGGAAAGTTTTGATCCAACTTAAAAGTGGTGGGAGTTTTTATATCTCGTTCAACTTTGGTAATGTTAACTATTCCAAAAGTATCAATAAAAGTTGTATCAATATCAAGTTCTAAAATTGTATGATGATACCCACCACCAGTTATTTCATTAAAATTAGATCCGCCATTCGACGGCAAATTGTAATTAGCACTATATTGGTAATTAATGATGAACCCCCAACGAGGGGGTAATAAATCCCATACGAGAAAAGTTAATACCGTATCTACAGAAAAAACTTTATCACCCGCAATTAGATCACCATTTGTTCCATCATCATATAATTGAATAGATTTTATACTATCAGGCAAAAAATTTTCTATACTTTCTGGATTTGAAGGAACACCAAGAATATGTAAGGTTTGAAATTCTGTTCCGTTGAGCGTATTCAAGATTTTTGCTCCGTTCGTATTGCATTCTATTTTAAATTTTTGTTTGAGAGGATGACGTTGTGGAAAAGAAGCATTGTTAAAACCTATCGCATCATATGCCATAAAACCGGAATCATAAACTGCTTGAGTGACTATGAAGTATCTATCATTCTGTGTTCCGTCGGTCAAATTATTCTCTTCCCAAGTTCCCGGGCTGTAGAAGAATTTAAAGTTGATTTTATCATCTATCGCGGCGATAACTGGAGTGGTAATTCTGTAAACGTCAGTATGGTTGGGAATCGTTCTCATCCATGTGCTTTCCCAACCATTAAAAGAGCCTCGAACCGAAACGGAATCGGTTTGCGGGTTAAATAATCCAGATAACCGTTCAAGTTCCATATTTACGGTAAACGTAACCTGAATAGTCTTAGTTGGAATGAAAACACATGAGTCATTCCAACAAGTCGAAGTTAAATTTGCCCCACTTACGACTATTAGTGTTCTATTTCCTGTTGATTCCCAGGTATCCGGGCTGTGAACATATTTGAAAACAAGACTTTGACCAAGAGTAAAATTGTTATTTACAGTAGAATAAATTGAGTCACCGTCCTGGTCGGTCAACATGAAATCTTTTCCAGCCCAGTCAGTGAAATTACCGCGTACCCAAATTGAATCTGCTGCAGGATTAAATGTTCCTCGTTTAATCTGCACACTCATATTACATTTGAATTCAACTGTTGGAGTTTGCGCAAACGTTGAGATCGGAAATAAGAGTAGAGTAAAAATCACACAAAGAAAAAAGTTTAACTTTTTCATAAAAAATCTCCCCAGTTAATTTTTAGTATCATCTCTCACCTCAACAAAATCATTTTCTTGGTTTGCACAAAATCTCCGGCGCGGAGTTGGTAAAAGTAAATTCCGCTGGCGAGTTGTTGTTGGTTGAAAGAAACTTGATATGTTCCTGCCGGTTGCTCTTCATTCACCAAGGTTGCAACTTCATTTCCAAGAACATCATAAACTTTTAATGTAACAAAACTGCCTACTGCGATTTGCCAACTGATTTTCGTTTCCGGGTTAAATGGATTTGGATAATTCTGCTCAAGATTATAAGACGCCGGCAACGGTATTTCATATGAATCTACGTTCGTTAAGTACTTTGAACGGGTTATTCCAAAAGTATCTTCCAATGCGTCATTCGAGACGCCATTCAGTACATAAAGGATTCTGTTCATCTCAGACTCTTCGTTGTTGTTTGAGCCGCCGTTCTCAGGTAATCCCCAATTTGCGCTATATTTATACTGAATAATTGCCGATGAGTATTTCTGAAAGGTGATTTGAGCTGAGAAAATATTGTCCTTAGCCAATTTGTCCCCATGAGTGCCATCATCATACATCTGAATTCCCAACGAGCTATCGCTATTTGGCCAACCGGATTCCGGCCACTTCAGCGGAGTATTATTTCCAAAGAGGTGGAGAGTCTTAAACGCTGTGCCGTCAGGCATCCCTTTTATTTTAGCGCCATTTGTGTTGCAAATAAACAGGACATTACAATCGTTAGCCAATGGTCTGTACCAGTTATTAAACACAGTAGAATATTCCACGAAACCGGAATCGTAATATTCTTGAGTAATGAGGATGAATCTATTTAATTGAGGATAATCATAGTCATATTCCCAATTAATTGGGGTAATGAAAAATTTGAAACTTATGGTATCTCCAAGTGCGGCATCAACAGCAACTGTTGCTGCAAAAACATCCGGGTTATCAAGCGTTGGATGCATCCATGTATTTTGCCAATCATTAAATGTTCCTCTAACAGAAACAGAATCTGTTGCAGGATTAAATTGACCTGCCAACCGTTGCAATTCTGCATTGACGCTAAAAGTTATCTGAATGGTTTTGAAATGCTTGTTGTGTTTTGTGTTTGCACTCTGTGGAGAGAGCGGAACTGAGAGAATAGCAATCAGAAATAAAATGAACAAAGTAAAATTTAATTTTTTCATGACAAGATCCTCCTGATTATTTCATTAAAATCATTTTATTAGTTTGAACGAAATCTCCGGCGCGTAGTTGGTAGAAATAGATGCCAGAGGTTAGTTGTTTGTGGTTGGTTGTTAGTTGAGGGTTGAATGTAACTTGATAGCTTCCTGCAGCTTTCTCTTCATTCACCAAAACAGCAACTTCATTTCCAAGAACATCGTAAACTTTTAAGGTTACAAAACTGCCGACTGCTAACTGCCAACTGATTCTCGTTTCCGGGTTAAAGGGATTTGGGAAGTTTTGACTTAAAGAAAATGAAGTTGGAACTTCTTTTAATTTTTCAACATTATTTGGATAAGGGTGATTAAAACCTATTGCGTCATAAGCAAAGGAACCAGAATTAAAAACCTCCTGAGTAACTATGAAAAATCGCTCGAAATGCCCATCCAAAATATCTCGTTCCCAGGTTCCGGGGCTATAGAAAAATAAAAAATTTATTTTTTCTTCCACACTTACAACGGCCGGTGTTGTTACCCGGTAAATGTCAACGCTATCAGGTAGTGCAGTCATAACTGTTTTGTTCCAACCGTTAAACGAACCGCGAACGGAAAGAGTGTCTGTTAATGGATTGAAGTATCCTGATAGTCGTTCAAGCTCCATGTTTACGCTGAAAGTAACTTGTATGGTTTTATAGTGGGTACAAAAACATGCGTCTTCCCAAACAAACGAAAATATATTTGGTTCAGTGATTGAGACGGTATCAACTCTATTTCCTACACTTTCCCAAACATCATCTCCTCCGTTGTGGGTGTGTGTAAATTTGAATGTTAGTTTTTGATCTGCATTGAAGTTGTAAAAGATTCTTGAATAGATTGAATCACCGTCAACATCTTTCAATTCAAAATCGTTTCCACTCCAACCATTAAAATCGCCGCGAACGAAAACTTTTTCACCTCGAACAAATTCTCCATTTCTCATTTCGATTGCCATGTTGCACCTGAATTCGACCCTGGTCGGGGGAGAAAAAGGTTCCGAATCAAATCCAATCGCATCTAACACAGCAAGACCGCTGTCATAATTAGCCTGAGTTATTACATATTCTCTTACACCCACAACTTCCCAAATATCAGGCGAATAGCAGAAATTGAAACGAACCGTATCTTGTACAGAATCGGTAACGGAAATTGTTGTGCTATAAATATCGGGATTGGATTGTGAAACCGTCATGTTGGTTTTTTCCCAACCGTTAAAGTTTCCACCGATGGAAACAGTATCGGAAGCTGGATTGAACAAACCAGCCAATCTCCACAATTCCATATCAACTGAAAAAGTTACAAGAATTGTTTTGGAAGTTTTGACTGCAAGTGTGTTTGTTCCTTGCGCCGCAAGCGGATGTGAAATAACAGTAAAAATTGTTAAAAGAGAAAAAAAGGAAAGTAACTTTTTCATTGCGAATCCCTCATGTTTATTTTTTAGTTTCATTTATTACCTCAGCAAAATCATTTTCTTGGTTTGCACAAAATTTCCGGCGCGGAGTTGATAGAAGTAAATTCCACTGGAGAGTTGTTGGTGGTTATCCGCCCGAGGCGGAGTTTGTTGTTGGTTGAATGAAATTTGATAGGTTCCGGCAGGCTGTTCTTCATTTACTAAGGTTGCCACTTCGTTTCCAAGGACATCGTAAACTTTTAAAGTTACAAAACTGTTTGCTGCCAATTGCCAACTGATTTTCGTTTCCGGATTGAATGGATTTGGATAATTTTGATCCAACTTAAAAGTGGTGGGAGTTATGTTGTCAAGTTTTTCAACTTTAGTTACATCTGTTGTGTGAACTACTCCAAAGGTATCTTTAACTTCTGCCGTTGCGGTTAGATAGTTCCAAATAAAGGTTTTGTTTAACCCGCCGACAGTTTCATTATCATTCGAACCACCATTAATTGGCAAACCCCAGTTAGCCGCATATCTATATTGCAGGCTATATTTATAGTACTGAGGGAACGGAATTTCGCGTGTAAATATTTTGTCACCGGCAATTGCATCGTTATTTGTCCCATCATCAAAAAGTTGTATAACTCTGGTTATATCCTGATCTGACCAACTATTATTTGGCCACTGAAGTGGTGAAGTACTGCCTGCCATGTGGATTGTTTTGAATTCTGTTCCGACCGGTGCGTTCACTATCGAAGCTCCATTTGTATTGCATGTGAATGTAATGTGTGAGTCTTGTAACAGATCGGGAAGTCTTAGCGTATCATTATTAAAATAAGAAGCATATGAAAAAGAAGCTGAATCAAATACAGCTTGATTAACTATAAAGTATCGATCGTTTTGAGTATTATCTGTAAGATTATTAACCTCCCAAGTTCCTGGAGAATAGAAGAATTTGAAACTTATTTTTTCATCAATTGTTGAAATAACGGGAGCTATAACACGATAGATATCAGCGCTATCAGGCACCGGAGTCATTTTTGTTTCTCCCCATCCATTGAACGAACCTCGAACCGAAACAGAATTTACTAGGGGATCAAATAGAGTTGGTAATTTTTTTTCGGTTTTCATATTAACAGAAAAAGTAACTTGAATAATTTTTGTCGGGGGATAATCAATTCCATCTTCCCAGCAACCTGCGGTAACATTTTGACCTTCAGCTATAGTTAGCGTTCGATTGCCTGTATTTTCCCATTCATCTGGACTATGAACATATTTGAAAATCAAGGATTGTCCTACAGTAAATGTGTTAAAAATACCGGAGTAAACAGAATCACCATCGGGATCCTTTAGCTGATATTCCTTTCCTGCCCAGCTATTGAAATTTCCTCTAACCCAAACAGAATCAGTCACTGAGAACTCCCCTCTCCCAATTTCCTTTCTCATATTGCATTTAAATTCGACCGTTGGTGGAGTTTGCGCTGCAATAAAGCCGGGAATTGATAGCACAACTAAAACTATTAAAAGAAATAAACGATAAATTTTCATAACCAACTCTTCCGATCTATTATTACTTTCATTTGTCACCTCAGCAAAATCATTTTCTTAGTTTGAACGAAATCACCGGCGCGAATCTTATAAAAATATATTCCGCTGCTTAATTCTCTATTCTTACTACTGAATTCCACTTGATAACTTCCTGCCGGTTGCTCTTCATTCACCAAGGTTGCAACTTCATTTCCAAGAACATCAAAAACTTTTAGTGTTGCATAACTGCTTGCAGCCAACTGATAATTTATAACCGTTTCCGGGTTGAAGGGGTTTGGATAGTTTTGTTCTAACTTAAAAGCTGTGGGAATTGAATTGTCTGTTTTATCAGTTTGGGTGACGACAGTTGTATGAACTATTCCAAAGGTATCTTTCACCACAGCCTCTGCAGTTCGAGTGTCCCAAATTAATGTATTATTTAAACCTCCAACATCTTCATTGTCATTTGAACCGCCGTTTAATGGAGTCCCCCAATTTGCACTATATCTGTATTTTGCAGAAAGCGTTGAGTATAATGGGAACTGAAAAGTAATAGTAAATATTTTATCTCCAGCTACCACATCGTTATGGGTTCCGTCATCGTAGAGTTGAATGACTTTAATAATGTCCTGATTCGGCCAGCCACTTCCGGGCCATTGAAGAGGAGAATTGCCACCTGCCATATGAATTGTTTTAAATTCTGTTCCTGCAGGTGCATTCTTAATAGTAGCACCGTTTGTATTACATGTAAACGTAAATGTTACCGGTTGATTAGGTGGAACAATAATCGATTCATTATTGAAGTCTGCCGAGTAAGAAAAAGAAGCTGAATCAAAAGTGTTTTGAGAAACAACAAAGTATCTGTCGTTGTGTGTATTGTCAGTTAAATTATTTCTTTCCCAGGTTCCCGGGCTGTAGAAGAACTTAAAACTGACCGCATCATCAACAGATGCAATTACATCCGCAACAACTTCATACAAATCCTCATTTGTTGTTGATCGGGTCATTAAAGTTTCTCCCCATCCGTTAAATGATCCGCGAACCGATACTGTACTTGTTGCCGGATTAAACAAACCGCCGTACCTTTCTAACTCCATATTCACCGAGAAAGTTACTTTTACAGTTTTAGAAGGTTTATATACACAAACATTTTCCCAACATGCCGAAGTTAAATTCGCTCCGCTTGCAACAGTCAGCGTTCTATTTCCCGTTGCTTCCCATACATCAGGGCTGTGTACATATTTAAATACCAACGATTGCCCGACCGAAAATTTATCGTAGAAAACACGGGAATATATAGAATCACCGTCAGGGTCAATTAATGTGGTTGACTTACCTGCCCAATCATTAAAGTTGCCACGCACCCAAACGGAATCTGTTGCGGGATTAAATGTCCCTCGTTTAATCTGGACACTCATGTTACATCTGAATTCTAAGAGTGGGGTTTGTGCAGAGGTTGATGCTGAAATCGAGAATACAACTAAAATTGTAATTAAAATTGAACTAAACTTTTTCACAACACGCTCCTCCGGTTTATACTAAATTTCATATATCACCTCAGTAAAGTCATTTTTTTTGTTCGTACAAAGTTACCTGCGCGGAGTTGATAGAAATATATTCCGCTGGATAGTTGTTGGTGGTTATCCGCCCGAGGCGGAGTTTGTTGAGGGTTGAATGTAACTCGATAAGTTCCTGTCGGCTGCTCTTCATTTACTAACGTTGCAACCTCATTTCCAAGAATATCAAAAATAATTAAAGTTACCCAAGTTCCTGCTGCTAACTGATAATTGATAACTGTTTCCGGGTTGAAGGGATTTGGATAGTTTTGATGTAATGCAAATTCCGATGGGGTTTTATCTAATTTTTCAACTTTATCAGGGTATTGTAGTATTGTCGTATGAACAATTCCAAACGTATCTACTACCGTCGCCCATCCAGTTAAGCAATGCATTCTTAATGTTTTGTCCCCACCAGTAGGAGCTTCATTATCATTCTTCCCTCCATTTGTTGGCAACCCCCAATTAGCGCTGTATTTATAAACTACATTTAATGTTACATAGCGTGGGAACTCAATTTCATTGGTAAATATTTTATCACCAGCAACAGCATCGTGATGCGTTCCATCATCAAAAAGTTGAATCACTTTTGTAATATCCTGATCCGACCAACCACCTCCCGGCCATTGAAGAGGGGCATTACCTCCTGCCATATGGATTGTCTTAAATTCGGTTCCAGCCGGAGCGTTAATTATTGAAGCGCCATTTGTATTACACGTAAATGTAATATGTTTCTCCCAACAATGTGTTTCAAGCTGCCCATTGTTAAACCCAACGGCATCATAAGCCATGACACCGGAATCATAAACGGCTTGAGTAACAATAAAGTATCTGTCGTTTTGCGATGGACCATCCAAATTATTTACTTCCCATGTTCCAGGGCTGTAGAAGAATTTGAAACTGATTTTTTCATCTATGACTGCAATTACATCAGCAATAACTTCATACAAATCTTTATTCGCTATTGACGGGGTCATTAAAGTTTCTCCCCATCCGTTAAACGAACCACGAACTGAAACTTTATTTGTTGCTGGATTAAATAAACCGGATAATCTTTCAAGTTCCATGTTTATCGAAAAAGCAACTTTTACAATTTTAGAAGGTTTATAAACAGCAACATCTTCCCAATAAGCCGAGGTTAAATTCGCTCCGCTTGCAACAGTCAGCGTTCTATTTCCCGTTGCTTCCCATACATCAGGGCTGTGTACATATTTAAATACCAACGATTGCCCGACCGAAAATTTATCGTAGAAAACACGGGAATATATAGAATCACCGTCAGGGTCAATTAATGTGGTTGACTTACCTGCCCAATCATTAAAGTTGCCACGCACCCAAACGGAATCTGTTGCTGGATTAAATGTCCCTCGTTTTATTTGGACACTCATGTTACATCTGAATTCTACGAGTGGGTTTTGTGCATATATCGATCCTGAAATCGAGATTATAACTAAAATTACAGTTAGCACTGAACTAAATTTTTTCACAACACACTCCTCCAGTTTATACTAAATTTCATATATCACCTCAGTAAAATCATTTTTTTTGTTTGTACAAAATCTCCCGCGTGGAGTTGATAAAAATAAATTCCGCTGGAGAGTTGTTGGTGATTAGTTGTTTGTTGTTGGTTGAATGAAATTTGATAAGTTCCGGCGGGCTGTTCTTCATTCACCAAAACAGCTACTTCATTTCCAAGGACATCATAAACTTTTAGAACTACATGCTGAGCGTTAACAACCGAATACTGAATTCTAGTTTCAGGATTAAAGGGATTTGGATAGTTTTGACTTAATGAAAACGAGGTTGGAATCACATCATTTTGTTTTTTCACTTTGGTGATGAAGTTGGTGTTTTTAATCCCAAACGTATCCTGTATAACACGAGTAACAAAGAAATAGCTGCCTGGAGAAATATTGATTATGTTGTATTCGCCCGACATTAGCTCATTATCATTATTTCCACCGTTTGTAGGTAATCCCCAGTTTGCACAATATTTATATGCTATCTTGGGAGTATAATGATAAAACCTTACGAGGGTCGAGAAAATTTTGTCTCCGGCAACAACATCATGGTTTGTCCCGTCATCAAAAAGTTTGAATACTTTATAGATATCTTGATCCGGCCAACCATAGCCCGGCCACATTAATGGTGAAACTCCTCCGGCGAGGCTGATTGTTTTAGGGAGTATGGGAGAGGATTGGTTTTTTATTGAAGCACCGTTGGTATTGCATGTGAATAATATATCAAGAAAAAACCAATCCTCTCCCATACTCCCATCATTGAATGAAAAACTATTAAGATCAATTTTGCCAGCGTTCCATTGTGCCTGATTAACTATAAAGTATCTGTCGTTTTGTGTCATATCGGTAAGATTATTCACTTCCCAAGTACCGGGAGAATAAAAGAATTTGAAATTAATTTTTTCATCAACCGCAGCAATTACATCAGCTACAACTTCATACAAATCTGCGTTTACTGTTGATGGAGTCATCAATGTTTCACCCCAACCGTTAAACGAGCCGCGAACGGAAACTTTATTTATTGCCGGATTGAATAAGCCAGATAATCTTTCCAGTTCCATATTTACCGAGAAAGCAACTTTAATAATTTTAGAAGGTATATACACACAAACATCTTCCCAACAAGCTGAGGTTAAATTCGCTCCGCTTGCAACGGTTAAAGTTCTATTGCCGGTTGATTCCCAAACATCAGGGCTGTGTACATATTTGAAAACAAGGTTTTGACCAACTGTAAAATTGTAATATAAACCGGAATAAACAGAATCACCATCCAGATCAGTCAACATGAAATCTTTTCCTGCCCAATCATTAAAATTACCACGCACCCAAACTGAATCTGTTGCGGGATTAAATGTTCCTCGTTTAATCTGAACACGCATATTGCAGCGAAAAAAAACAGCAGCCGTAGAATCCACAGATGGGTAATTAAGTCCCAAGCATAGTATAGCGGCGGTATCGTTGGCGTATTCAGATTGTGAAATTAAATGATGCCTTATTCCGTCAATCTCCCATCTATCTGGTGAAAGACAGAAATTAAAATTAAGAGTGTCATTAACTGCTAAAGAAAGAGGCAGCGTTACTAAGTAAATATCTTGATTAGTCTTACTTTGATGCATCAACTGTTTTTGCCAACCGTTAAAACTTCCGCCAATAAAAATAGAATCGGTTAACGGATTAAATAACCCGGTGAGCCTATCTAATTCTAAATTTACTGAAAATTCAACTTGGATTGGTTTTGGAATATGGGAAGAGTCATTTTCTTCCCATGGTGCTAAGTAGGAGTTCAATCCAAGTAACAAAAGTTTGTACTTTCTAGCATCAAAATTCTCCTTTTGGTAATTACCGTTATTATATTTTACAAAATTGAAGGAAATGTTTTGATGCAGTTTGAAATTTTGAAATGTTCTTGAATAAACTGAATCACCGTCAACATCATGGAGTTCATAATCTATTCCACTCCAATTATTAAAATCTCCCCAAATAAAAAGTTTATCTCCCCTCGCAAAATTTCCCGACTTCATTTCTTCCCTCATATCGCATTTAAATTGCATTTTAATCGGAAAGTCAGCTAGCGATGAGGAGTTGAACCCAATAGTATCCGTTGCGGCAACACCACAACTATAATCATCTTGCGTAAAAACAAACTCTCTTACTTCTTCTACTTCCCAAATATCATTTCCGTAACAGAAGTTGAAACGAAGGGTATCATCTCCAAAAGCATTAACCGGAAAAGTTGCTGAATAGATGTCGGGTATGGTGGGAGAAATCGTCATTCCAATTTTTTGCCATGAGTAAAAATTGCCGGCAACAAAAACACTATCGGTAGCAGGATTGAACAATCCGCTTGATCTTTCCAATTCCATATTAACGGAAAAAGTTACAAGAATAGTGTGGGAGGTTTGGTTGGAGTAATTGGTAATCTCCTGAGCAGAGGTTGAACTTAAACTAACAGCTAATACAGTCAAACACAAGTAAAGAAAAATGAACTTTTTCATTATGGATCCCTCTTAGTTGATCAATTGTTTGAAATCTTTGGTTAAACTTAAAAAAAACAGAGAGAAATTCAAACTAATTTTTGTTGGGAGGGTTGAAAAGATTCTTAATCATAATCTTACTCATAATCATTTTGAAGTTGCTTGCCCAGAATGGGATTACGATAAAGATTAAATTTAAGAAGGAAATTCGGACGGGAGATGCGAAGCAAACCGGATAAAAAGAGAATCCCGTGTAACTTTCCCTACAGAGATTTTCTCCTTATCTTTGCATCATTAAATCACAAGTAAAAGAATCTATGGTTACTCTTTCAAAATCCCGTTTGCAGAAGATAAAAAAGAATTTTAAGGGGAAGAAAATTGCGGTCATCGGCGATATGATGCTCGACTGTTACTTTTGGGGCGAAGTGAAACGCATTTCTCCCGAAGCTCCCGTTCCCGTTGTAGAAGTTGATAATGAATTTTACCGTTTCGGCGGCGCCGCAAACTGCGCACTTAACATTACCCGACTTGGCGGGAAACCGATTCCTGTTGGAATTATCGGTAAAGAAAATTACGGCTCTATTTTTCTTTCGCTGTTAGATGAATCCGGTATTGACGCCACGGGAATTCTTGTTGACGAAACGAGACCAACAACGGCTAAGACACGTGTTATTGCGGATAGTCAGCATGTGGTAAGAATCGACAAAGAAAGCAAAGAATATATTTCAAAAGCAACACAGCAAAAAATTCTAACTTTTCTCGAAGACCACATCTCATCTCTCGACGGAATTATTTTACAGGATTACAACAAAGGAATTCTAACTCCGCAGCTTATTCAAAAAGTTATTTCACTTGCTAACAAAAACAATATCTTAATTACGGTTGATCCAAAGTTCCTAAATTTTTTCTCTTACAAAAACGTAACTGTTTTCAAACCAAACAGAAAAGAAGCGGGAGACATTTTGGGAATGCAGATAAGAACCGATGCCGAAGTTACGACTGCCGTTCTTTTCCTTCTTACAAAATTGAACGCGAAATATGTGCTGTTAACGCTTGGCGAAGCGGGCATTGCGGTTTTTGAAAAAGGAAAAGAATACCGCATGCCGACCAAAGCAAGAAAAGTCGCTGATGTTTCCGGCGCAGGCGATACGGTCATTTCAACACTTACGATGGCGCTGGCTGCGGGTGCAAATATTTTAGAAGCTTCTTATCTTGCAAATTATGCCGGTGGATTGGTTTGTGAAGAAGTCGGAATTATTCCTATCGAATTGGAAAAATTATTCTCAACCGTAAACGAAGAATTGTAATGAAACCGATCTACACACGCGCGGAAATTTTAGCGATCCGCAAAAAATTAAAAGAAGAAAAGAAAAAAGTTGTTTTCACCAACGGCTGTTTTGATGTGCTTCATGCCGGGCATGTTGATTATCTTAACAAAGCAAGAGCCGCCGGAGATGTTTTGATCCTTGGTTTAAATTCAGACGCATCCGTTAAAAGAATAAAGGGAGCGAAACGCCCAATCGTAAATCAAGAAGAACGCGCCTTCATTCTTTCAAATTTAAAAGCTGTTGATTATGTTACGTTGTTTGAAGAAGACACACCGCAAGAAATAATCAGCGAACTGATTCCCGACATTTTAATTAAAGGGGCGGACTGGGCAATAGACAAGATTGTCGGGCGCGATATTGTTGAGGCAAACGGCGGGGAAGTAAAAACCATTTCATTTGTTACCGATCAATCAACTACAAATATTATCCAAACCATTTTAGACCGTTACGGAAGTTGAAAAATCCTTTAGATATAATAATCCCAAAGCGGAGCCGGTTTCATAAAACGGTAAACGTCTTTGTCTTTTTTTTCATCGGGATATTTATCCTTCTTCTTATTGTAGGTGGAATTACACAAACCTCCACCTTCCGCAATTACCTCCGCGAACAAGTTGTTTCGTTGGTAAATGAAGAGATCAACGGAAAAATTGAGATCGGGAAAATTGACGGAACGATTTTTACTTCGCTGATCATTCGGGATGCAAAACTTTTTTATTTGAAAGATACAATCGCAAACATTAAAAAAGTTGAAGTGAAGATTAGTCCGCTGCAAATATTTTTACAGAAAATATTTGTGCGGAAAATTTTAATTGAAGATGCGAAGATCGTTTTATTGCGAGACAGCTCCGGAGTGCTGAATCTATCTAAAGCTTTTCCTTCCACACCGCCGGATACATCAAAAACAGAATTCCCGTTTCTCATAAAAGTATCCGAAGTGTCGTTTTCGGGAATAAGTTTTTCATTACAAGATGAAGCGCTGCGGAACAGTACAAGTTATTATCAGAATCTCAACCTGAGCGATCTGCGAATTAAAAATCTTGGACTCACTTTAAACGCCGAAGCGAACATCAATCATAACGAGTTCAAAGCGCATATCGATGATTTCTATTGCCAGACGAATATAACCAACTTCAATATAAAAAAGATCGCAGGCGATTTTCTTGTAAACGAAGAAGAACTTTCCGCGTTGGGAGTTGAGTTGCAAACGAACCGCTCAAAACTTTCTTTGCTGGCGCAGTTAAAGGGATTTAATCTTTTCGTTCCGTATGATGAGAAAGCATTTAAGCGGGCAAATGCAAATGTAAATCTTATTACAGAGCCGTTTAACTTTGATGACTTAGCAGCGCTTGTACCGGCTGTTGATATGCTTGAAGGAGATATTGAAGGGATCATCAGCGCCGATGGAACGATCAATGATCTGCTTGTGCAAGATTTGAATTTGAAATATTTAGAAACAAATCTTATATGCACCGGACGACTAAAAAATTTAGACGATCCCTCCAATCTTTTAATCGATGCGGCGATCACAAAGTCAACTTTAAAATATGAAGACGTTTTGTCGCTAATGCCGGGTTTGGATCTGCCGCAATTTGAAGATCTTTCAACTCTGTCGGTTGATACGTTAACCTACAAAGGAGGGATACTAAATTTCACTTCACGTATTTCTGCCGGAATGAAAGAGGGAAGTTTAGACGGAAACGTTACTTTTGATTTTCGAAAAGATGCGATGGAATATAAAGCTGATTTAAATTCGTATAATCTTGATATTCAGCCGTTTGCACATTTCCCCATTAACTTAACTTCAAAAATCACGGCGCAAGGCTCCGGCACAAATGGGAAAACGTTAACTTCTGAAATTACCGTTGATGCCGCCCGTTCGACAGTGGCGAATAATTCTTTAAGCAAATTTTTACTTTCCGCCGATATGAAAAACGGTCTGCTCAATGCAAAGTGCAGCGCGGCAATCGACTCACAAAAAATTAATTTGGATGGAACTCTGAACATTCAAAATGATGATGCGCCGGAGTATGAATGCACGTTGGATGCGCGTCGACTGGATTTGGCAAAACTTTTAAATGATTCTGTATTAACCTCATCGTTTAATTTTACTTTTAGCGTTTCGGGAGAAGGATTCGATCCCAATAGTCTTCTGGCAAAATTGAACGGAAGAATTTACGATTCTCATTTCAAACAGAAAATAATTAATGAAGCCTGGATCGTTTTTTCGATGGACACGAAAGACCTGACCGAGAAAAACATTTCACTTCATTCCACTTTTGCGGACGCAATGCTAACGGGAAACTTTCAACTTACAAAGCTGATCCCCCGGCTTATTTTTGAAAGCGATGGCATTTCGAGATCGTTTATCGAAAAAATCGATGCCTATTATCCGCTGGGACTAAAAAAGGATTCGCTTCTTGCCAAAACAAAATTGTTCCGCAATACTCCGCGCAAAAACGATGAACAACAAGAAGAACAAAACGAAGTATTTGACCTGAAATTTAATATTGTGAGCAGAGATTTGTCGCTTCTTTCAATATTTGTAGACAAATTTCAACTTGATTCCGAAGGAAAACTTGACGGGAAAATAAAATCAGATAATTCGACTTTTTCACTTCAGACCTCAACTGCGTTTACATATTTAAAAATGGTCGTTGGAGAAAATACTTACATTGCCTCTAACAGCAGCGCAAAAATCAATCTGGAACATCCGTTGAATGATTTCCATTTGCGGAATTTTTCATGTGATCTCTCGCTTAACTCCGAAAGGATCATTGCGGCTGCTGAAATAAAAAACATTGCTGTTGGAATTACTATACGAAATAATATTTTGAAAGCGGATGCCGGAGCGGCGGTAGGCGGCGATATGAAAGGTTCAATTGTTTTCTCTTCCCAGTTGGAATCTCCAACTTTGCAATTAAACGTTGATTCGCTCTTCTATAAATACAACGATTTTGAGTTGAGAAATAAAGAGAAGATGCAAGTCGGTTTTGCCGATAACATACTATCGCTCAAAAATATTAATCTTTACCGCGGTGACGCGTTTATCAAAGCTGAAGGAACACTGGCGCTTGAAGGAAGACAAAATTTGTCAATTCAAGTTTCAAAATTTAAAGGGTACGATGTAAGCTATAATCTTTTAGGAATGACTTCGGAAAATATTATTGATAATGATATTAGTCTTACTTCAAAAATTACCGGGACTTTTCAAAATCCCATTATAGATTTGAATGTGGACGTGGATCATTTAACCTACAAAAAAAATAGTTTCGGTTCGCTTAAAGCGGTCTTTGGATACAAAGATAAAAACTTGCAAACAAAAATCAATTTCATTGAAGGGGGAAAAGATAGTCTGCTTGCAAAACTGTCAATTGACGGATCGCTCCCTATCGATTTAGCTTTTGGATCGGTAACACAGCGGCTTCCCGATGATAAACCGCTTTCACTTATCGTCGCTTCAAAAGATTTTAATCTTGCCGCTTTTGGCGATGCGCTCCCATTTGTAAAGGAACTTGGCGGAATACTGAACGCCGATATTAAAATCAACGGAACCTATGCCAAACTTGACCCGGAGGGATTTTTGAAAATTCAAGACGGCGCTTTTAGAGCTGAAACGAATAATTTAAGATACACGGCAGGAATTCAACTTCATTTTGAAGATCAAAAATTGATACTTGACGAAATGATTGTTAGCAACAGCGGAAAAGTGAACAACAAAGGAACAGTACGTGGTTCAGGCGAGATGGTCTTTAGCGGATTAAAATTCATCTCAACTAAAGTTACGGTTAATGGAGATTTAACGGTGTTAACGAATGAATCTAAATCCGCAAGTCCCAATCTTTATGGAGATCTATTTGTAGGTACAGATGGAGATATTGTTTTTACTATGCAAAACGAATACTCTTCCTTAAACGCTCCGCTGCTTATCAAAGAAGCTAATTTAATTTTTCCACCTGCACAAGGAGGTTTCTCTTCCAACTCAGAAAAATTTGTGTATAAGTATGTTCATGATTCACTCAAACTTTCTTCACGTGAAGAAGAAATCCAACGGGTAATTAACGCAAAAATTGAAAAAAAACTGAGCGACGGAACCGGGGAAGGGATTTTTTCAAAATTTGATTATGATTTTCTTGTGAAAATTCAAAGTGAAGCAACCGTAACCTTCATTTTGGCAAAAGAAGCAAATCAAAAACTAACATCAGTGCTAAACGGAAGCATCCGGTATAAGCGGGAGAACGGTTTGCAGTACGTGCAGGGGGAACTTAAATTGCTGGAAGGTTCAACACTTGAATTTATACGAACTTTTACGGCAACCGGTTCACTAAAATTTGAAAGTGAAGTTACTAATCCCTATTTAGATATTGTGGGTATGTATAAAAGTTATTATGTTTCATCCGACTCAACCGCCGGAACCGGAAAAGAAGAAGAAGTTGCCGTTAAAATTAAACTTGTCGGTGCGTTGAAGGACCTTTCAAAAACCTTTGCCCAATCAGAAACCAACATGGCGGTTTACCGTGGTTCAGCAGCTATTGCAAATGATCAAGCAACTCCGGGATTGGATAAATCGGATGCTATTTGGTTTATTATTTCGGGGAAATTTAAAAACGAAGTTACTTCTCAAGATAAAAACCAGGCGTCCGATATGTTTTCGGGAACAGCAACGTCATTTGCCGGCTCACTTGTTGGAGGCGCGTTAAATACGTATCTTGGCGATGTAGTGAAATCCGTAGAATTACGTTCCAGCGGAAATACAACCAAACTAAATTTAAGCGGTAGAATAAATAAGTTTAAATATACCATCGGGGGAACAACAAATATTTTTCAGGATCTTTCGTCGGCAAATATTTTAATTGAATATCCGTTATTAGAAAATTTTGTAATTCGTGTAGAGAGAAGATTATCGGAAACGGAAAATACGTTCACCACAGAAATGATTAATGAACTAGGTCTTAAATATAAATTCGAGTTTTAATGAAAAAAAAATTAGTCGCCTTCTTTAAAAAAAATCCTGGCAAAGCAATAAAAGCCAGAGAACTTGCCAAGCAGCTTCAAGTAACAGAGGAACACGAGTATCAATCTCTTAAAGCAGCGCTCCATCATTTGTTGGAAGAAGACCTTATCGTCCGTCAGGGAAAACGCTTCCAGTTAAAAATTATGAAGGAAGCGGTTATAACCGGTGAGCTGCAAATGCACCCGCGTGGATTTGGATTTGTGCTTCCTAAAAAAGAAGTCGGGCGCGATATTTTTATTGCCGGAAGGAATCTCGGAACCGCATTTCACGGTGATACTGTTGAGGTTGCTCTCTTTGCCGAACAGAAAAAGAAAGCGAAAAACCTTGAGGGCGAGATAACAAAGATCATTAAGCGTCGCATAACCGAAGTCGTCGGAACCTTAAAAAAATCGGATTCTCTCTTTTTCATTGAACCCGAAATGAAGGAAATGCGGCGGGATATTTATATCGATGAAAAAAATATCCACGACGCAAAAGTTGGCGATCGGGTTGTTGTTGGCGAGATTGTTTGGGAATCTCCCAAGCAAAATCCCGAAGGAAAAATTATTGAAGTTCTCGCCAAAACAAGCAGAAGCGATGTTGAACTTCTTTCAATTGCAAAAGAATTTAATCTCCCCGTAAGTTTTCCGGAAAGAGTTATTCAAGAAGCCGAAAAAATTCCGCTCGAAATTCCGGCGGAAGAAATTTCTGCACGCGTTGATTATAGAAATAAAGTAGTAATGACCATCGATCCCGACGACGCAAAAGATTTTGACGACGCTCTTTCGGTTGAAGTTTTGGAGAATGGAAATTTTGCGGTTGGTATTCACATTGCTGATGTTAGCAATTATGTAGTGAAGGATACGTCGCTCGATAAAGAATCTGAGAAGCGCGGCAACAGCGTTTATCTTGTTGGAAAAGTTATCCCGATGCTTCCGGAAAGATTATCGAACAATATTTGCTCGCTCGTTCCGAACGAAGAGCGGTTGACCTATTCAGTGATCGCAGAACTTACGGCGCGCGGCAAACTCGTTGATTATAAAATCAAAAAAACGGTCATTAAAAGTAAACGGAGATTTACTTACGATGAAGCACAAAAAATTATTGAGACCGGCGAAGGTGATTATTCGACCGAAGTTCTTCTTCTAAATAAATTGGCGCTAACACTTCGTAAAAAAAGATTAAAAGAGGGAAGCGTAAACTTTTCAACTTCCGAAATAAAATTTCAACTTGATGAAACGGGGGCTCCAATCCGTGCATATTTGTATGAGACAAAACAAAGCAACAATCTTGTTGAAGAATTTATGCTGCTCGCCAACAAAGTAGTTGCGCATCATATTGGATTCGTGAAAAAAGAATCGGAGCGAAAGCCGTTTTTGTACAGAATTCACGACCGCCCCGACAAAGATAAAATTGCCGAGTTCGCAAAATTTATTAAGTCTTTCGGTTATCATTATTCAGCGGATAATTTATCCAAAGCTTCATCCATAAATCAACTGATGGAAGAAGTAAAAGGGAAAGAAGAAGAATTGCTTATCAACGAAATTGCCATCCGCTCAATGGCAAAAGCAATTTACTCAACGGATAACATCGGGCATTACGGTTTGGGATTTCCTTATTACACCCATTTCACTTCGCCGATCCGTCGCTATTCCGATCTGCTTGTGCACCGCATGCTTTTTGAGTACATCGAGAAGCAGAAAAAATCGGTTTATTCCGAAGAACAACTTTCGGCGATTTGTGAGAATATTTCCGCATGCGAAAGAAAAGCTGTTGATGCCGAGCGTCTTTCGGTTAAACTGAAACAAGTTGAACTGATGCGAAGTCACCTCGGCGAAGAATTCCACGCGATCATTTCAGGTGTAACGCACTTTGGAATTTTTGTAAAGATAAAAGACGTGCTTGCTGAAGGGCTTGTTCACGTGCGCGATTTGGAGGGAGATTATTATCTTTATGATGAAAAAAAATATGCGTTAATTGGCAAAGCAAGTAAAAAAATGTTCCGGCTCGGAGATAAGATCCAAGTTAAATTGATTCGGGTTAATCAAGAGCGGATGGAATTAGATTTTCTTATTATCGACTAAAAATACTCTATGAAGAAACAATTTATTTTAGCGGCACTCATTTCAATCTTTTCGGTTCAGTTCGTCTTTGCGCAGTTCGGGCAGAACAAAGTTCAGTTTAAAGATATGACGTGGTACTATATTCAAACCAGCCATTTTGATATTTATTTCAATCAAGAAGGAAGCAAAGTAGCGGAGTTTGCCGCTGCTGCATCTGAGGATGCGTTGAGTTCGATCGAAAAACATATTAACTACAGAATCAATAATAGAATCACTCTCATCCTTTACAATTCACAAAATGATTTTCAAGAAACAAATGTTACCGACGAATATCTGAGCGAAGGAATTGGAGGGTTCACAGAGTTATTTAAAAACCGTGTGGTTCTTCCGTTCACCGGAAATTATAAAATGTTCCGCCACGTAATTCATCATGAGCTTGTTCACGCAGTTTTAAATGATATGTTTTACGGCGGCTCAATTCAAAATATTATTTCGAACAACATTTCCATCCGCTTACCGCTTTGGTTTAATGAAGGCTTGGCTGAATATCTTTCGCTTGGCTGGGATACGAACACCGATATGTTTATTCGCGATGCGGCAACGAGCGAGTATTTACCCGACATCGAAAATCTTGACGGATATTTTGCCTACCGCGGCGGACAGGCTGTCTTCCATTACATAGCACAAAAATATGGCGATGAGAAAATCGGCGAACTTGTAAACAAAATTAAAGGGAAAGCCAATTTTGAAAATGGTTTGAAGTCCGCGATCGGTTTGGACCTTGAGGAATTAAACGAGCGCTGGAAGAAAGAAATAAAAAGAACTTTCTGGCCTGATATGGCGCTCTACAAAGACCCGGATGAATTTTCAAAACGATTGACAGACCACCGGAAAGACGGCGGATTTTATAACACAAGTCCCGCTATTTCTCCCCAAGGAGATAAGATCGCGTTCATCTCTAACCGCGATTTTTATTTTGATATTTACATTATGGATGCCAACGACGGGAAAAAAGTCGACCGCATCATCAAAGGAAACCGTTCTGTTGATTTTGAAGAATTAAATATTCTTACTCCGGGATTAAGCTGGTCGCCCGATGGTAAGAAAATCGTTTTAGCCGCAAAGCGCAACGGAGCGGATGTTATTTACGTTTATGATATTGCCGAAGACGATGTTTCAATATTGCCGCTGAGATTCGGCGCCATCGGAACGGTGAACTGGGCGCCGGATAACAATAAAATTGTGTTTGCGGGACAAAATTCTTCGCAGTCCGATATTTATGTATATGAGATTACTAAAGACAAATTAGAAAATATTACAAACGATATTTTTTCAGACAGCGATCCCTCATTTTCTCCCGACGGCAAAACGATTTTCTTCGCTTCGGATAGAGGTGATTATTTAGATACGGTTTCCGTTCCCGCTAATTTTAGGATGTACGAACATAACTTTTCGCAGAACGACCTTTATTCTGTTGAAGTTGAAAACAGAAAGATCATCCGTTTAACCAACACGGCAAACAGTGATGAAGCCTCACCGATCATTTCGGCGGATGGAAAAGAAGTTATCTTCGTTTCCGATAAGAATGGGATCAACAATATTTATAGAAAGAAAATTGTTCTGGATGCGAGCGATTCAGCTAAAACCATTGAATCGGTTGAGGCAAAACCGATCACCAATTCTTTGAACGGTTTGTACCAGCCGACGATTTCAAAAGATGGGAAAAAACTTGCGTTCGCTTCGATGTATCAATCGGCATATAATATTTTCTTGATGAATAATCCGTATGATATTTCTTTAGACAAAGATTCCCTGCCGCTTACAAAGTATATGGAATCAATTCTTGTCGCAAAGAAACCGGAAGTAAAAAAAGATTCAACAAGCGAAGCGAAAATTGATTCAACATTGAAACGGTCTGATGAAGAGAATAGTTTTTCAACCGGAGTTTTTATCGATTCTACATCTGCTAAAAAAGATTACAGCAATTTTATTTTTGGCAAATCGGATTACCTTTCATACGATTCAACCGAACAAAAACCGAACGATCTCTTCAATCCAAAGGCTAATCTTGATGCCGAAGGAAATTTTAAAGTCAACCGTTATAAAGTTACTTTTTCTCCCGATATAATTTACGCGAACGCCGGATTCAGCACGCTTTACGGTTTGCTCGGTACAACGGTAATTTCTTTTAGCGATGTGCTCGGCAATCACCGGTTGATCGGGCAGACAAGTATGCAAATCGATTTGAAGAATAGCGATTACGGTCTCGCCTATTATTATTTGCCAAACAAATTGGATTTTGGAGTTGAAGGATTTCACACTGCGCGGTTCGTCTATCTGCAGAGAGCGAACGAGGTCAATCTCTTCCGTTTTAGAAATTATGGCGCATCGCTTTCGATAAGTTATCCTTTCAATCGCTATTATAGATTGGACGGCGGGTTAAGTTTCTTAAATGTTACCGCTGAAAATTTGGACAATCCGTATGAGACTACACAAAAAGCAACCTATCTGATTCCTGCGATAAGTTTTGTTCACGATAATACGATGTTCGGTTACACCGCGCCGATAGACGGCACACGCTACCGCTTCGATCTTTACGGCAATCCCCTTTTGCATGCAAAACAGTACGGTTTTTATTCTGTGCTTGGTGATTACCGGAATTACACAAAATTTTGGACTGACTACGCATTCGCGTTTCGTTTATCCGGAGGATTTTCAAACGGGAAAAGTCCGCAGCGGTTTTTCCTCGGTGGAATTGAAAATTGGATCAACCGTAGATTTGCGACCGGTGAAGTTCCTTTAGATTCGCCTTCTGATTTTGCTTTCTTAACCGCAGCATTGCCGATGCGCGGATTTAATTACGCGCAGCAGATCGGCACGAAATACGCGCTCTTCAACACTGAATTTCGTTTCCCGCTCATCCGTTATCTTTTAACCGGCGCGCTTCCAATCATGTTCAGAAATATTTTAGGCGCGGCATTTTTTGATGCCGGTTCGGCTTGGAATAACTCGCATCAGCTTAAGCTTTTTGAAAAAGATGAAAATGGAAGAACGGTCAGCAAAGATTTGCTGATGGGAACCGGGATCGGCGCAAGATTTTATTTCCTCTATTTTCTTCTTCGTATTGATTGCGCCTGGGCGTATAATGGACAAAGTTTTACGCAACCGATCTGGTACTTCTCGCTGGGAGGAGATTTTTAATAGGCGTTTCGTTTAATAATAAATCGCGATACGCCTGAGGCGTATCGCTGGTCGAAAAAATCATTCCGATAAATCGGGATGATGGGAATATCATATCCCGATTTATCGGGGTTTCTTCGTGCAGCACAATCCATTTATGGTTGTGCGGTAATAAAATATTTATAGTTCGGCACATGTTTAAACATAAAATAAAGGCGGTATATGAAAAGGGTAGTTTATTTGATTCTTGTTTCTCTATTGGTTTTTACTTCGTGTAAAAAATCTAACAATCCAATTGACACAAACGATTATACCCCGCCGCCTGTGACCTATTCGGGGAAGGTTTATCAAACTGTTAAGATTGGAAGTCAAGTTTGGATGAAAGAAAATCTGGACATTGGGGATATGATTGTTGATAATTTAAACCAAACAGATGATGGGAGGGTAGAGAAGTATTGTTATAATAATGATGCTGCAAATTGTAGTAAATATGGAGGATTATATCAGTGGAACGAGACTATGGCTTATGACACAACAAATAGACTCAAGGGAATTTGTCCGGATGGCTGGCATATCCCAACGAAAGCCGAATTTTTGACATTGATTGAAAATGTAAATAATAACGGGAATGCATTAAAAGCGATTGGAGTTGGTACGGGAAGTGGGGCAGGGACAAATACTAGTGGTTTTTCGGCGTTGCTTGGGGGGATGTGGTACAATTCTCGTTACTTCTATGGAAGAGATTACAATGCAACTTTTCGAAATTCGACGGGGTATGGCTCTTTAAATGTTTACATGGACAGTAGTGATATTAATATAAATGATGCAGGAAAAAACTATGGATTCAGTGTCCGTTGTATTAAAGATTAGAAGATGTTTGATGGAAAATTTTCATCACGCTTCAGAGGTGATTTGTTTGTGTTGTGCAAACCATTTATATATGATCGCTACATGCATGGTTAAGGAGTTTTATGAAATTGGTTTTTAGAATAATATTTCACATTAAATAAAAGGGTGTATGAAAAAGTTAATTTATTCCATTCTTGTTCTTTTGCTTGTGTTTATTTCGTGCAAAAAAGATACAAGTAATCCTGTAGATACAACCAATTCCATAGATACAAATACGGTTCCTTTACAGCCAACATTAGCATCACCAACAGATACATCTTCCAATATTGCTTTGCCGGTTGTTCTTACCTGGAATGAAAGCAGCGGAGCAAAAAGCTATACATTACAAGTCTCCACGAGCAGTTCATTTTCAAGTTTTGTATTTAATAAAAGTGATATAGCTGGGGTATCCCAACAAGTCACAGAACTGAATTATTTATCTGTTTACTACTGGAAAGTTAGAGCAAGTAATGGTGTGGAAAAGTCCGATTGGTCTCATGTGTGGAGTTTCGAAACCGTCGGTGAACCAGCGTTTGTCCCTACATTATCTTCACCTTTGAACGGAGTGGATAATCAGATGCTTTCTACTTTTTTTATTTGGAATAAAGTTAGCAATGCAGCCAGTTATACGTTGCAAATTTCTTCAAACAGTTCATTTTCCAGTTTTGTGTACAATGGTGATGGTTTAACTTCAACATCTAAACAAATAACAGATTTGGATTTGGGAACAACTTATTATTGGCGCGTTAGGGCGACAAATAAGTTGGGGTCGAAAGGATGGTCGGAAACTTGGTTGTTTAAAACTGCTACTTTTATATGCGGTACTTCAACGATTGATTATTCCGGAAAGATATATTCTACCGTTCAAATTGGCAATCAGTGCTGGTTGAATGAGAATCTTAATGTTGGTACAATGATTCTGGGGAATGTAAAATCAAGTGACAATGGAGTCATTGAAAAATATTGTGTCAATAATATCGAAGCTAATTGTGTAACCTATGGGGGATTGTATCAATGGGACGAAGCAATGCAGTATGTAACAATAGAAGAAACAAAAGGGATATGCCCAATTGGTTGGCATTTACCATCAAGAACTGAATTTAAAACATTAAAAACAGCTGTGAATGAAGATGGAAACGCATTAAAGGCGGTGGGGCAAGGAACGCAAAGTGGTGTTGGGACAGACTCAAGTGGTTTTTCTGCTTTACTTTGTGGTTTTCGAAATGAGTATGGCAGCTTTTTCGATTTTGGAGTATATGCAAACTTTTGGTGCTCTACAGATGACATCACAATGTTTGCTTATGATATGAACCTGTACTATAAACATGACTATATTATCACATCCTTTGATTTTAAAGCTTACGGTTTCAGTATTCGTTGCCTAAAAGATTAGAAGATGTTTGCTAGGAAATTGCATCACGTTTCAAAGTGATTTATTCGTGTAGCGTCACGCCTTGGCGTGATGCGGTAATTAATTTTCAACAAATCAAATAAAAAATGAACAAACTATTTTTCTCGATAATTTTTCTTCTTTTAACCTCATCATTGTATTCGCAGTCGCTTGAAGTTACAGTTAAAGGTATCGGTTTCTCGTCTGCTAAGATTCAATCACTGCAAGGAGAGAAAGTTGCCGAGGTAGATTCGATTTCCACTAAAGGAAAAGACACGTTCCGTTTTTCTTTTGATAAGAAAAAATATCATCAAGGATTTTACCGTCTCACTTTTCCCAACAACCGCAATATTGATTTTCTGTATGACGGAAAAGATGTTCAACTAGAAACAAGTGCTTTAGCAATTTTGGATAGCATGGAAGTTATTTCTTCGGAAAGCAACCGGCTCTATTATACTTTTGTTAAACTGAGCAAAGCGTACAAAACTAAAACCGATTTATTACAGTTGCTTCTTTTGCGTTATCCGAAAGAGGATAGTTTTTATCAATCAGTTCAAAAAAGAATTAACCAACTGCAAGACGAATATTTGGAGTTTATAAAGGTTAAGTCGCAGAAAGAACCGGCTTCTTTTATAGCGAGATACATTCGCTCCGCAAGTTTTCCAACGGTTAGTTTTAATTCTTCGCCTGAGCAGCAGTTGGCGTTTCTTAAAGCTCACGCCCTTGATAATGTTGACTTTGACGATGCGGAGTTGATCTTCTCCGATGCATTTACAAATAAAACGATTGAATACTTAACCTACTTTCGCAATCCACAATTGCCGAAGGAACTTCTCGAAAAAGAATTTATGAAGGGAATCGATTCGGTTGTAAGTCGTGCAAAAGTGAACACGATTGTTTATCAACATGTGGTTGAATACTTACTTGATGGTTTCAAGAAATTCGGTTTTGATAAAGTGTTGGATTACATCGTGGATAATTACGTAATCAAAGATGACCTCTGTTTGGATGAGAAGTTGGGAAATACAATCCAGCGGAGAATTGACCAGAACAAACAACTTCCGGTCGGAGCCGTTGCTCCAAATTTTACGATGAGGGACATCTCCGGCAAATCGGTTGAGCTTAATAAGATCGCCAAGCAAAAGGTGCTGCTTGTTTTTTACGCAAGTTGGTGTCCGCACTGCAAAACCATTCTGCCGCAGATAAATGAACTTCAAAAAAGGAAAAAAGATTTTGAGGTAATAGCAATTTCTTTGGATACGGATAAAGATGAATGGAAGAACTTTGTTGATAAAAACAAATTAAACTTTATGAACGTTTCTGACTTAAATGGCTGGGATGGAGAAGCTGCTCAAAAGTATTTCATCTATGCAACTCCAACAATGTTTCTACTTGACGCAACAAAAAAAATAATTGCTAAACCTACCACTTTTGAAGAATTCGATAGTTAGCAAAAATCCTCCGCCGCGGCGGAGCGATTGGCTACGGGGATGGCGAGAATATTAAAAGATTTAAAAATTTAACCGAATGGATGAATGATGATGAATGGATGAATGTTTTTCCTTCAGTCATGCAGCCATTCAATTTTAACTACCAAAGGAAGTCATTCCAAATTATTTTGTTCTGGTTCACCAGGTTATGAATTACGAATAGGTTTGTGTCCCCTTTTATTCGGTTTCTGTAGAAGTAGATTTTTCAACTTTAGTTGCTTCCTTTGCCGGGGAGGGATTCTTGTAATCGGTCTGATAGAATCCGGTTCCTTTGAAAATGGGACCTGAGCCGGCGCCGATTAAGCGTTTTATTTTCCCGCCACATTTAGGGCAGTCGGTTAAATGTTTATCGTTCATTGACTGGAAAGTCTCAAAGTTATGGTTGCATTCTAAGCATTTATAATCGTATGTCGGCATCTTCTTTTAACCTTTTTTGAAAAAACTGTGTTTTAATCTAACGAAAAACCAAAAAATTTTCTAATTTTGATGTACGAAAATCTATTAGGATTCTTTAATGATACAACAAACTAGTTCACGGTCCGGTTTACTAAAACTTCTCTTCCTTACGCTTTTTACTTTTATGTTTGCAGGATGCATAAATTATGAACAAGAAGTGAGTTTTAGTCCCGATGGTTCCGGTGATATGAAAATCCATTATTGGATCAAAGCCGATACTTCCGGCGGTAAAACCTTTTACGATCCACTTGGAATTTTCAACGCGGATTCACTTCGTGCGGATTTTACTTCCCCCAATATTAAAATTGAAAATATTACCGTTTCGAACGATACCACCGACAGCACTGCTCATGCTACCATTGAATTAACTTTCACTCACATCGATTCATTAAATAAAGTTAAACCTTTTGCCGAATATCATTTTTCAATGCAAGACGGCGCTGCCGGACAGAAAGTTTTCTCGCAGTTTATTCCCCCCATCGCAACCGGTTTTGGCTTGAACGATTCGACTTTTGAAGTAACCTATATTTATACCTTCCCGGGTGAAATTGTTACCCACAATGCTACTCAAGTTAAAAAGAAAAAACTCATCTGGAAATATTCTCTGGCAGAAATTGGAAAAGGCAAAACCATCTCTGTTTCATTCAGACCATTTAAGTTGAAAGAAACACCTTACTGGATATTCTTTCTTGCAGGATTTGTTTTGATTGTTGTGATCTTTTTCTTATTCAGAAAAAAGAGAACATGGTAAGTTTAAAATCTTTTTTAGAATTAAACAAAAAGGCATCTGCTGATTTTGTACTACCACTTTTACATTCAAGTTGCTTATTAATTTGATAAGAAAAATTTATTAATTTGATAACCAAACATTGTAACGATTATTAAAAAATGCTTAAATCAGAACAAAAACAGACATTTCTTTAGGCATATTGTTTGTTCCAATTCCCCTTGCACTCTTAAAAACGTAAGTAAAAATCAGTTACTAAATTAAATACACAATCACTTATTGAGGAGAACATCATGGCGGTATCGGCTCCGGTAAACGCAAATGTAAAAAGTTCGGGCAACGGACAGAATTACTCTTTTGCTTTAACAACTTTAACTTCACTCTTTTTTATGTGGGGATTCTTAACCTGCTTAAATGATATTCTGATTCCTCATTTAAAATCAGTTTTTGATCTCAACTATACGCAGGTAATGTTGATCCAATTCTGTTTTTTCTTCGCATATTTTGTGGTCTCTATTCCTTCGGGAAAATTCATTGAGAAGATCGGGTATCAACGCGGGATCGTAATTGGATTAACAACCGCGGGAATTGGTACATTAATGTTTTATCCGGCTGCCGGAGTTCGTTCCTATCCATTATTTTTAGCGGCGCTTTTTGTTTTGGCCGCAGGCATTACAATCCTTCAGGTTGCTGCAAACCCTTATGTTGCAATTCTCGGAAAATCAGAAACCGCTTCTTCGCGATTAAATTTAACTCAAGCCTTCAATTCTCTCGGAACAACGATCGCTCCTTATTTTGGTTCTTTACTTATACTTTCCGTTGTTGTAAAAACCGCCGATGAAATGAAAGGAATGCTTCCCGCAGATGTTGAAGCTTATAAAGCTGCCGAAGCTGCTGCTGTACAAAATCCCTACATTGGATTAGCCGCCGTACTTTTTATTATTGCCGCAATTTTCGCATTTATAAAACTACCGAAGATTGAAGCCGCAAGCGTCTCTTCCTCAGATGGAACCGGAACAAGTTATGATGAGAAACATAAAAGCGCTTGGGGTTACAAGCATCTGGTTTTAGGCGCTCTTGGAATTTTTGTTTATGTCGGCGCTGAAGTTTCCATTGGAAGTTTTCTTGTAAATTATTTGGGTCAACCATACATTGCCGGACTTGCAGAAGCTGAAGCCGGAAAATTTGTTTCCTTCTATTGGGGAGGAGCAATGATCGGCAGATTCCTTGGTTCGTATGTTCAACGCTTTGTTAAACCGGGAACGGTTCTCGGTGTCAACGCTTTTGTTGCAGCCAGTTTGGTTATTATTACCATGCTTACTACAGGTTCTATAGCAATGTGGTCGATCTTAATAATCGGTTTGTTCAACTCAATCATGTTTCCAACGATCTTTACCCTTGCAATTGACGGATTAGGAAAACACACCGGTCAAGGCAGTGGAATTTTGTGTATGGCAATTGTTGGTGGAGCGATCATTCCTGTAATTCAGGGCGTAATTGCAGACAGCATCGGGATTCATCACGCTTTCATTCTTCCCGTTGTTTGTTACGCGTTCATCGCGTATTACGGATTTAAAGGGCACGTGCCTTCTTATGCAAAATAGTTGAAGAGAATTAGGAATTGAGAATTAGAAATTAGGAATGAGAAGTCAGAATTTTAATCCATTCTGACTTCTTCAATTAAGAACAAGAAATATTTAAAAAAAAGAAAATTAGTTATGTCTAAACTCAGTGTTGCTCTTGGGATTGATATTGGTGGAACAAATACAGTTTTCGGGTTTGTTGATAAAGAGGGAAACTGTGTCGCCGAATCCTCAATTCCCACAAACGCTTCGGAATCAGCCGAAAAATTATTTGAACGATTATTCCCCAAAGTGGATGCAGTTTATCAAACAATCGCTAAAAATTATTATTTGGTTGGAATAGGCATCGGCGCGCCAAACGCTAATTATTATACCGGTAAAGTAGAATTACCTCCAAATCTAAATTGGCAGGTGGTGGATGTTCTGCAAATCGTAAAAAAATTTTACGACATTCCGGCGGCAATTACCAACGACGCCAACGCTGCTGCACTTGGTGAAATGAAATTTGGCGCAGCTAAAGGCTTTAAAGACTTCATCGTTATAACACTTGGAACCGGACTCGGAAGCGGCGTTGTAGCTAACGGAAATTTGGTTTACGGACACGACGGTTTCGGCGGTGAACTTGGTCATATTATTGTTAAAGAAGAAGGAAGAGTCTGCGGCTGCGGAAGGAAGGGCTGTCTTGAAACTTACGCTTCGGCAACCGGAATACGAAGAACAGTTTTTGAACTCCTCTGCAATTCAAACGACCCGAGCAAATTGCGTAACGTTCCCTTTAACGATGTTAGCTCAAAAATGATTTATGAAGCAGCGGTTGATGGAGATAAAATTGCTCTTGCAGCATTTGCCTACACCGGAGAAGTTTTGGGTAAATCTTTGGCAAATGCGATGGCTTTTACAAGTCCCGAAGCGATAATTCTTTTCGGCGGACTTGCTTCCGCGGGTGAAATTCTATTTAAACCTACGCAACAAGCGATGGAAGATAACATGCTGAACATCTTCAAGAATAAAGTGAAACTTCTTCCTTCAGCATTGCAAGACGGAAATACCGCCGTACTTGGCGCTGCGGCGTTAATTTGGAATGAACTTGAAAATGTTTCGGCTAATGAAACAGCAGTTGAAAATTGGGATGTAATGTAAGGGAAAAATTAAAATATTTTTTCGGTAAACTTTTAAATGCGGGGTCTTATTCTTATTTCGAAAACTCAAATGTAACGGAGCAAATATGAAAAACTTAACAACTCTTTCTCTCATTCTTTTTTTATCGATGGCGATTTTCTCGGCATTTTATTCCGATCATTCCGCTAAGGAACCGAAATCAAAGTCATCGATCGATAAAAAAGTTAATGATCTTTTATCTCAAATGACGCTTGATGAAAAAATCGGACAAATGACTCAAGTTGATATTGATGCGTTGAAAGGGCATTACGAAGATATCGAAAAATATTCTTTGGGCTCTATTCTCTGCGGTGGAAACTCCGAGATCGATGACATATCTGCAACTGGATGGGCTGATTATTATGACATGCTTCAAAACCATGCTCTAAAATCGAGACTCCACATTCCGATGATCTATGGAGTTGATGCAGTTCACGGACACAACAATGTTACTAACGCAGTAGTATTTCCGCATAACGTTGGATTGGGCGCAACACGTAATCCTAAACTAATCGAAAAAGCTGCGCGCGTTACGGCTGAAGAAGTTGCTGCAACTGGCATGGATTGGGCTTTTGCTCCTTGTATCGCGGTTGCGAGAAATGAACATTGGGGAAGAACTTACGAAAGTTTTGGTGAAGACCCGGAATTAGCAAAATCATTAGGCGCTGCAAGCGTTAAAGGGTTGCAAGGGAAAAAAGTTTCAGGCAAAACTTCAATTCTCGCCTGCGCAAAACATTTTCTTGGTGACGGTGGAACCACCAACGGGAAAGATCAAGGGAATACGGAAGTTGATGAACTAACTTTAAGAAAATTACACATGCCGGGATATATCACCGCTATCAAAGCCGGAGCTAAAACTATCATGATTTCTTATAACTCATGGAATGGTGTAAAAATGCACGGCAATAAATATCTGTTGACGGATGTTTTGAAAAATGAGTTAAAGTTTAAGGGATTTTTGGTTTCCGATTGGGCTGCAATTGATCAGCTTGAAAAAGATTACAAAAGCAGTATCGAAAAATCGTTTAACGCCGGACTTGATATGGTGATGATTCCGAATCCTCCTGGCAAAGCAAACAATTATGTTGAATTCATCACACTGCTAAAAGAATTGGTCAACGAAAACAAAGTACCGATGAGCCGTATTGACGATGCAGTAAAAAGAATCCTTCGCGTAAAATTTGAAATGAACATTTTTGAAAATCCTCTTACCGATAGATCGTTAATGGCATCATTCGGATCAAAAGAACATAGACAAGTCGCTCGCGAATGCGTTCGTCAATCCTTAGTTCTTCTAAAAAACGAAAACAAAACTTTACCCATCTCTAAAAATGTAAAGAACATAGTCCTTGCCGGCAAGAGCGCTGATGATATTGGAAATCAATGCGGCGGTTGGACAATAGATTGGCAGGGAAAATCCGGGAACACCATCACCGGCGGAACAACAGTTTTGCAAGCGGTTAAAAATGCGGTTTCAAAAAACACAGTTGTTAGTTATTCTAAGGATGGTTCCGAAGTGAAAGATGCGGATGTTGTTGTTATTGTGGTTGGCGAAAAACCTTATGCAGAAATGTTAGGCGATACTACTGATTTATCCTTGGCAAAAGAAGACGCTGAGGTAATTGAGAATGTGAAGAAATCGGGTAAACCCTTTGTTGTCGTTCTTTTTTCCGGCAGACCTTTGATAATTGAAAAGCAGTTAAAAGATGCAAACGCATTTATTGCAGCGTGGCTTCCGGGAAGTGAAGGTGATGGGATAACCGATGTGTTGTTCGGAGATTTTAATTTCACCGGAAAACTTGGACATTCGTGGCCCAAAACAAATGAACAAGTTCCGATAAATGTTGGTGATAAAAATTACGATCCTCTGTTCAAATATGGTTTTGGATTGAAATACTAAAAACATTGGGACGTAGATTTGTTATGATCGGTTATGATCAGTGCTGATCATAAATAATCATAGTTGATCTGCGTCCCATTCTTTCCTTTCACAAATTCTCAAATCATTCAAGATAAATTGTTATTTTTCTTTTAGTATTTATTAAAAGAAAAACGGACAGTTTACATGAAAATAGAATTCCCCCTTCCGGCGCTTCGCTTTATACAATTCGTCTTGATAATTAGTTTGGTAAGCTGCTCATCATTTGCTCAGGTTACCTTTGACGCAAATTTTGAAAGCGGAAATCTAAAATCGGTTACAACGACTGATTCCGTAAATTATACAGCAACCACAAATGAAGATATTGGAGGGAGATGGTTTTACTTCAGAATTAGCGGAGTTCAAAATAAATTTATAAAAGTAACGGTTTCAAACTCAGATGTTAAGCGAGCTGTTTATTCGTATGACAATAAAACCTTTACACGCTTTTCAACTTCCGAAAGTCCGGCAACAAAAACATTTCAAAAAACCTATGAGCAGGATACCGTTTACGTTGCCTATTATATCCCCTACACGTTAAGTTTTTTACGGGAACGAATTAAACAATGGAGTGGTTCTCCTTACATTAAAGTTGATACACTCGGTTATACGATGCGTAATTTACCTATACACGAACTAACCGTAACCGATCCCGCATTTCCCGATTCCTCAAAATATCATGTTTGGGTTCATGCACGCACACATCCAAGCGAAACGCCAAGTTCGTGGCAATTTGACGGATTTATGGAAAGCATTCTGGCTGAGAATGAAGTGATACAGTTTTACCGCGAACATATTGTTTTCCATTGCATCCCGTTTACAAATCCCGACGGCGTTTTTTACGGAAGATCACGAACAAACTATGACGGAATTGATGTTGAATCGAATTGGAATAAGAGCGATGCAGCTACAACCGCCGAAGTAAAAATTCTTAAAACAAGAATGGCGGAAATAAACAGTAAAAAAGTCCTTTCGATCTTCCAAAATCTTCATTCGCAGGCTTCACCGTTTTGCACGTTTTGGGTTCACACAGCTTCTTCAACTTCGGAGTATTATTATCATTCCGAGAATCTATTTTCAAATTTGAATACATCAGGTAATCCCTATTTTACCCAAGCTGATTACAGCTATTCCAATTTATCATCTACTTTTCCCGAAGGCTGGCTTTGGAATAATTGGGGAGACCAAGTTGTAGCGCTAACGTATGAAACGCCATATGATTATTACTCAACTGGGAAAGTAGTAACCAATGAAAACCTCGCCTACCTTGGCGAAAGATTTATGTATTCGATATCGGAATATTTACAGCTCTCACATCCCAAATGGATAATTCTTGACAACAAAAATATTGCAAGTTTTTGGAACCCATCATCCAGCGGAACAGAATTTTTTGGTGAGAATTATTTTACAACGAATGGATCGAGTCAAAGCGGTCCGGCGGTGTTTCAAACAGATGTTATCCAACCCGGAAAATATGATGTTTACGCTTGGTGGCAATCAGATGCGGCGAATGCATACGATACGAAATTCGTAATTGAAGGAAACGGCAAAGAAACGAGTGTAGAAAAGAGTCAAAAAGTTGACGGTGGTGAGTGGAATTATCTTTCGACCGAGAATCTTTTCAACTCGGGAGCGATCAAAATTTCTGTTGGTGATATTGCAAACGGACAAGTAGTTGCCGATGCGTTCAGAATAATTTATACCGGAAATCCGGTTGGTGTTGAAGAAAATTCTTATTTACCAAATGAATTTCAGCTTTATCAAAATTATCCGAACCCGTTTAATCCAAGCACAATAATCAGTTGGCAGTTGGCAGTCGGCAGTGATGTTACTTTAAAGATATACGATGTTCTTGGTAATGAAATTGCAACTTTAGTAAACGAAGAACAACAAACCGGAAGACATTCCGTAAGCTTTGATGCAACCAACAACAACCAACGAACCACTAACAAATTAGCCAGCGGGATATATTATTACAGACTACAAGCAGGTCAACAATCACAAACCAAAGGAATGATCTTTTTGAAATAAAAATAAAATATCCTTGACATTAACATGTTTTTTTTTAATTTTTCCAACAAACACTGAGAATGGTTCTAGGTTTTTAGTTGATAATAGAATCATACGGTGAAAATTTATTTGGAGGTTCTTATGAAAAATTTAGTTTCTTGGTATATTGTTCTCGTTTTAATCCTCTCCACAGATTCTTTTTCTCAATGGTCACCTGCTGCCGGTAATTTAAATGTAAATCAATGGGGACTTGGATGGGCTATTGACGCGGTTGATAGTAACTGCGCTGTTATTTCTGTTTCGTATGGAGCAATTTACAGAACATTGGACGGTGGTAAATCCTGGGGGAAAATTTCCCCGCTTAATTCTTCTTCAACAGGTGTTGATATCTCCATGGTTGATAGTCTAAATATTTGGTTTGGTGCGGAAGACGGGAAAATTTGCTTCACCTCGGATGGCGGTAAAAATTGGGCAATTCAATTTGACGACACTTCTAAAACCAATTTTATGAATTATATTAAAATGTTTGACTCCCAAAATGGAATTGCAATGGGTGACGGAAAGACGGCTTCTGATCCAGCGTTCTTTTTAAAAACTACTGATGGAGGAACAAATTGGGTCTCCGCCAACGACTCCGCTTTTGGCGCTTATTCCGGCGATACATGGAGAAGGCTCGATTTTATTTCGCCTAATGTCAGTTATTTTTATGAGAGCGGTCTAAATCCCCAGTCTATTTATAAAACCACCGATGGTTGTAACACTTGGAAAAAAGTACAAACACCTTCATCTGTTCACATACTGAATTTTTATGATGAAAACCTTGGGCTGATATACACCGTTGCTTCAAATTCAACAGTTTACAGAACAACAAACGGTGGCGAATCTTGGACCCCAGTTATATTACCTGACAAAAGTTGGGGCAATGATATTGAGTTCTTAAAAAATAATGCCTCTAAAGTTTGGCTTACTAATTACAATAATCTTTATTTTAGCAATGATTCGGGAAAAACATGGGCGCAGCAGTTAATACCGGGTGTTTCAAATCTTAAAGGGAGAGATTTAGTTTTTACAGACAACGCCTGCGGATGGTTCTTATGTGATAGTATGGTTTATAGAAATTTGCAAAGTGATCGCACATACCCGATTGTAAAAGTTGAGCGTGAAAATTTATCTCCGGTTGGATTTTCGTTAGAACAAAATTATCCTAATCCTTTTAATCCGAGTACACTAATCAGTTGGCAATTAGCAGTCGGCAGTTTTGTGACCTTAAAAGTTTATGATGTTCTTGGAAACGAGGTTGCAACTTTAGTGAATGAGGAGCAACAAGCCGGAATGCATAATTGCGAATTAGAAATGAGGAATTACGAATTGTCCGGCGGAGTATATTATTACAGGTTGAAAGCGGGAAACTTTGTTGAAACAAAAGGAATGATTTATTTGAAGTGATCTTTAACTAAGATTTTAGGAGGCTAAAATGAAGTTGTTTTTATCATTTGTGTCTTTAATTTTTGTGGCGAATAGTTCTTTTGCAAAAGACGATTCTGTTTTTGTAAAGATTCAAACCGACACGGTGCAGATTTGGAATACTGATGTATCTGCAAATTGCGCATCGAGATTTTCTTTAATGACGGAAATTACCGGAAATCGGATTGTACTTACAGAATGTGATACTCTCGGACCACTTGCCGATTGCTTCTGCATATATGATCTTCATTCTGCTCTAACCGGATTAACAGCCGGGCATTATTCGGTTGCAGTTTACCGCCAAGAACAAAAAAAATATTTCTACGAGAAAGACACCACAATATTTATCGATTCTTTGGAGTTCACACTGGGGAGTTCATCATCGCTACCGAAAAGTGTTGTATCAAACCAAAGCGTGTGTCATACGGCTTCTTCAATCGATAAAGAAGAAACGAATCCCGAAACATTTCTTCTTCTCTCCAATTATCCAAATCCATTTAATCCGAGTACAGTAATCAGTTATCAGTTGGTGGTCGGTGGTTTTGTATCTTTAAAAGTTTATGACATCCTCGGAAATGAAATAGCAGCCTTGGTAAATGAAGTACAAAAACCGGGGAAATATGCTATCGGTTTTAATACTTCTAACAAATTGTCAAGCGGAATCTATTTCTCCCGCTTAACGGTAGATGGTCTAGCAAGAATTAGAAAAATGGTAGTTTTAAAATAAAATACCTGATGGTTAAGGTGAAATTGATAAAAAGCAATTCAATTTTCAATTAGGAGGAAAACATGAAAACGAAAACACATCTCTTAAATAAACTTTCTTTTGCCGTGCTGTTGTTAATGGCATCCCAACTTTTACAAGCGCAGTGGGTAAAACAAAACAGCGGGACTACTGAAAGACTTACTGATGTAGTAATGCTCGATTCATCCACGGCAATTGCGGTTGGGATGAACCAAACCATTCTCAAAACTACAAACTCAGGCGAAACGTGGAATTTTATCGGGTTGCCCTGGAGTTTCCCGATGAACTGGAATAGCATTTCTTTCGCCGATAAGCTGAACGGAGTAATTGCCGGAAGCAACGTTATAACTACTACCGATGGCGGCGAAACCTGGCAGCCTGAATTCTATTCATATGATAAAAATTTTCTGAGTGCACTCTCCATTGACCCTGGATACATATTGGTAGGTGATGACTCCGGATTTGTTTATCAATCAATTGACAGTGGAAAAACCTGGTCAATAGAAAAAATCAGCATCCACCCGATCCATGTTGTTTTTCACTATCGCGGACCAACACTTCTTGGTTTGCCGCTCTTCGCTTTAACATCACATTCAATTATTAGAAAGAATGAATTTTATCCTATCACTCCGTGGGAAGAAAAAGAACTTAATTATTTTGATGGATTAGGTTCCGAAGCATTCGGTGGTGAATCTTGTAATGGCGGCGGTTCTACATTTATTGTAGGAGTTCAGGGAGATCTGCGCGCTGCCCCGGTAATACTTCGCAAAAAACTATCTGATACGAGTTGGTTTCAATCTAGCGGTTATCCCGACCTCGGTGGGGAACTTCGGGGAGTTTCTGCACCTTCATCCAGCGTAATTTATACTTGCGGATATCCAGGGCTACTATATAAAACAATTGATGGAGGTGATAAATGGGTTTTACACTCAGTCCCAACCTTGCAATCATTGAACTCAATTTATTTTTTTAACGACACAAAAGGTTTTGCCGTTGGCGATTCGGGAACGATTCTTTTTACTTCTAACGGCGGAGTAACCGGTATTGATGAAGATGAATCGTCAGTCCCGAATAAATTTCAATTGTTTCAAAACTATCCAAATCCATTCAATCCGAGTACGGTAGTCAGTTGGCAATTGGCAGTTGGCGGTTTTATAACTTTAAAAGTTTATGATGTGCTTGGAAATGAAGTTGCAACGTTGGTGAGTGAATTTAAATCCTCGGGCAATTACGAAATACCTTTTTATGCAGGAAACCTTTCCTCAGGCGTTTACTTTTATCAACTGAGACAGAACAATTCCTTGCTAACAAAAAAAATGATAGTTTTGAGGTAACAATTTGGAGTTCTTATTTTATTCCGGAGGATCAATTTGAAAAATAAAGTCATTTTTATTTTTGTGTTTTTCTTTTACAGCAACAGCCACCCTCAATTAATGAATTGGAAAGAGTTGGGCATTGACTATTTAGATCGACTGGAAATTTCTACTTCAGGTGATATATATGCGGTTTCGAATTATTATAGGAAAGTATATAAATCGACTGATAATGGGACTATTTGGTCGCAGCTACCATCAATTTATAATGAGTATGTTACCTCTGTTTCTGTGAAAGGAAGTGATACAATTTTGGTGGGATCTGAATGGCGGTTGTACATTTCAACCAATACCGGCGAATCTTTTGATTATATCACTTATTTTCATTCTGCTATTCGATGTATTAAAAGCAAAGATATCTCTGGTGTTAATTACATTGTTGTCGGGACAGATTCAGGGGGAATTTCCATCTCGACTGATTTTGGTTTAACTTGGCAAACGAAATTGACAGACATCAAATATTTTGAGAAAATAGCTTTTTCTGGTAATAATATTTTGGCTAAAACAATGAATAACGGGTTATACCTCTCTCAAGATTTTGGTTCAACATGGAATAAAAAAGTTGTTAACGCGGGCATGCCATGGATTTATGATGTTGAAACAGTTGAGGGGGACAGCGCGGTATTTGTTTCAGCCGGAGGAATTTACAAATCAACCAACAACGGAATAGATTGGAATTATTTAGCTAACATCAGCGCGGATTGCATTGCCTATTCTCCTTTAGAAAATCAGTTGTTTGCCGGAAAATATTTAAGCGAGGATATGGGGCTTACCTGGCGGGTAGTCTGTTGGTTCAATCCTACCTGGATAGCCATAAAAGACTCAACAACCTTTCTTGCTAATCGCGGTGATATCTTTAGAGAAGAACATACTCCAAGATACATCTACAAAGGGAATAATTTTTTTCCGCTTGCGGTTGGAAATAAATGGCAATACATAAAGACAAGCAATGGCCTGGGTACTTCAACGAGTTATAACCTCTCCACAACTGAAGTTTTAAGCGATACAATTTTGAATGGGAAACATTGTTTTTGGGTATATGATGACGGCACCTACAATTTTCTGCACTACAGTGAGGAGAATAAACTTTTTTTGGAATCTAGTGGAATTGAAAAATTGTTAATGGACTTCAATTTATTGGGTAAGGATGAATTCTATTTTTATGACTCAACCAGAGCGTCAGTTAATGAAGGACCGGTATCGTTATTTGGATACGAAAGATATTACAAAGGGTTAAGTTCATATTATTTTGGGGTTCCCTTTTATCGTAATTACGTTGATTCAATCGGCGTTTATTATTACTATATATATGATGTTGGGGCCGGGGGATATAGCAAGAAAAAAAGACTCGATCTAATCGAAGCTTCAGTTAAAATTCAAGATTCAACTTTTGTATATAAAGTAAATTATTCACCGACGGTTACCGTAGACACGATCCGTCTTGTCAGTGATTGGATACTTTGTCTCAGAGGCACAGTTTCGCATCCCCACGATATTATTGCAGATAGTCCACTCGGGAGTCTCTTCTTTACAGACACTGTGAGAGTAGAATATTTCATAACAAACGGTGCGGATACAATTTGTTGGGGAAGCAAAGATCTGTACAGATTAGCAAACACAAACTCATTTAGCGATTCAATTTACTATAGTAACTCACTTTATAATAAAGGATGTGAGATAAAATATAGATTTATTCTGACCGACAAAGGAATTATTCACAAAACTTCAATTTACCCCGAGAGTGGATACTTGAGTTTTAAACTTGATCCGGTTGATGTTGGGAAAGAAAACGAGTTATTTTTGAATTATGAATTATTCCAAAACTATCCTAACCCGTTTAATCCAAGTACAGTTATCAGTTGGCAGTTAGCAGTCGGTAGTCACGTAACTTTAAAAATTTATGATGTGCTTGGTAATGAAATTGCAACTTTGGTGAACGAAGAACAAAAAGCTGGAACGCATAATTACGAATTTGAAATGAGGAATTACGAATTGTCCGGCGGAGTATATTATTACAGGTTGAAAGCCGGAAACTTTGTCGAAACAAAAGGAATGATTTATTTGAAGTAATTTACTAATTTGTAATTTGTGTTTTGCTTTTTGGAATTTATATTCTTCCATCCTCTTTTTCGGTTATAGCATTTCTACAAAACTATCTCTATTTTGCCTACCGAAATTTAATTTATGAAAACACATTTTCTCTTAATAACCTTAGTTTTAAGCGGGTTTTGCTTTGCACAGACTGACGCTTTCCGTATTGCTCGCTTAAAATACAGTGGTGGCGGTGATTGGTACAATGATCAATCTGCCGAAGTGAATTTACTCCGTTTTGTTGCAGAGCATACTTTAATCAAAACGAAACCGGAATACGTCTTTTCCGATCTAAACAGCGATGAGATTTTTTCTTATCCCTTTTTATTTTTAACGGGACACGGTAACATCGTTTTCTCAGAACAGGAAGTGCAGCGATTGCGCACGTATCTTGAAAGCGGCGGCTTTCTTTATGTTGATGACGATTACGGATTGGATGCCGCGTTCAGAAGAGAAATAAAAAAAGTTTTCCCGGAAAATGATCTGGTTGAACTTCCGTTTTCGTTCGGATTGTATCATTCACCGTTCGATTTCCCGAACGGTCCGCCGAAAACGCATGAGCATGATAATAAACCGCCGCAAGGATTTGGAATATTTATCGAGAAACGTCTCGCGGTTTATTATACGTACGAATCAAATCCAAGCGACGGCTGGGTTGACCCGGAAGTGCATCACGATAACGAAAAAACAAGAGAAGAAGCTTTGAAGTTTGGAACAAATATTATTGTTTGGGCATTAAGTCAATAGTTATGAAATTCGATTCAACACATTACAACGCGATAGAAAAAAAGTTAGAACAGTTTGCGCAAAAAAACTTGTTCATTACTGCGCTTACAAAATTGCAGATTGCCGCAACGGCAGTTGTTCTCTTTTTGTTTGTGTTGATTGCCGCAGAACTTCTTTTTCATTTTCCATCGGCTGTTCGCACTGTTTTATTCTTTTGTTTTTTGACCGCTTCGTTCGTTGCATTATTCGTATTTGTTCTTTTCCCGGCATTAAAGGAATATTTCTCCTTCCGGAAGAATGAACATGATAAAGTTTCAGAAACTGTCGGGAGATTTTTCCCTTCAATAAAAGATGAATTGCTCAACTCGCTCCAACTTTTTAGAGAACGAGAAAGTTTTCTCTTTTCACATGAGTTAGCTGTTGCGGCGTTCTCTTCAATTTACAAAAAAGTTGAACCGGTAAACTTCTCATCTGCGCTTACATTTGAGCAACCGAAACGGCAGATGAAATATTTTTTCACTTCGCTTTTCATATTAGCGGTGTCGCTGATCTCTTTCCAGAACTTTCAACAAGCTGCTCAACGATTTTTTGATTATCGTACAGAATTTCTTCCTCCACAAAAATTCTACTTTGTCGTTTCACCGGGGAACACAAAAATCACAAAAGGTGCAGATGTAACGGTTTCTGTTTCAATTACAGGAAACAATCTTTTAGAATGGAATGCGCCAACTGCGATTACTCTTTTTTATAAAGACGAAACGGAAGCAATATTCACCTCGGAAAATCTTACTGCCGATTCAACCGGAAAATTTTCTTTTCTCTTTTCCGGTATTCGTAACAGAACGGAGTATTATTGTTCTGCCGAAGAAATTGAAAGTGAAAAATTTGTAATTGAAGTTGTCGATAAACCGGTGCTTCAATCATTTTCGGTTACAGTTACTCCACCGGCTTATAGCAAGCTTCCGGTGATGCAAATGCAGGATAACGGAAACATCACAACGCTTTTCGGTAGCACAGTTTCGCTTCGTTTGCAGGCTTCAAAATTTATGAAAAAAGCTTTTTTGTTTTTTGATGATTCCACCAAACTTAAAATGAATACTTCCGGTGTAAATGCTTCGGTTTCATTTTCTGCAAGGCAGGAAAAGAATTATCAAATAATGATTGAAGATGAATTCGGAAATCAAAACACATCGCCGGTTTACTATTCAATAAAGCTTCAAAGTGATGCCGTTCCTTCAATAAATATCCTCGCGCCAAATAAAAATATTGATCTGGGAGAAGATCAACGGCTGCCGTTATTGCTTTCCGTCTCCGATGATTTCGGATTTACAAAGTTGATGCTTCACTATCGACTCACTGCTTCACGATATGAACCGCCACAGGAAAAATATCAATCAATTGAAATTCCGATTACAAAAGAAAATGTGGAGCAGGAAGTCCGCTACATTTGGAATCTTTCACCAATGTCGCTTGCAACCGAAGATGTGTTCACTTATTATCTCGAAGTTTTTGATAATGACAATATTAGCGGACCGAAATCAACCAAAACAAACAGCTTCACGGTGCGACTTCCATCGCTTGAAGAAATTTTAGCGAAGACCGATAAAAAACAAGATCAAGTTGAACACGATTTGAAGAAGACGTTAAAAGAAGCTGAAGAGCTAAAAAAAGATTTAGATAAGATCAGCAAGGAACTGAAGCAGGACAAAAAAGAAATTACCTGGGAAGAAAAAGAAAAGATAGAGCAAACGCTGAATAAGTTTGAAGAACTTCAAAACAAAGCGGAAGAGATCAAAAAAGATTTTACGGAAAATAAAGATGAGTTGCAGAAACATAATCTGCTAAGCAAAGAGACGCTTGACAAATTTATGGAACTGCAAAAAATGTTCGATGAATTTTCCAGCGACGAAATGAAAAAAGCGATGGAAAAGCTCCAGGAGAAACTTCAATCAATGGATAGGAAGCAAATCCAACAAGCGCTTGAGAATATGCAGTTTGATGAAGAGTCTTTTAAAAAAGGAATTGAAAGGACGCTCAACCTTTTAAAACGTGTGCAGATAGAACAGAAGATCGACCAGCTTGTAAAGAGAACAGACGAAGCTTCAAAAAAGCAAAATGATCTTCAACAAAAAACGGAACAAGCTGATCTTGAAAATAAAAATCAACGGGACGATGCCGCTAAGCAACAGGAACGTCTTTCAGACGACATTCAAAAAATGAAAGATGATTTGAAGCAGTTGGAAAAGTTGATGAGTGAATTGAAGGATATGCCGAAAGAAGAAGTTGAAAAGCTTCAAAAAGAATTGGAAGATCAGAAGAACGAACAACTTTCAGAAGAAGCTTCGGAAAATATTCAACAGAAGCAGAAGCCAAAAGCGAAGCAGAAACAGATGCAGCTTTCTCAAAATATGCAAAAGATGAAACAGAAAATGCAGAAACTCCAGCAGGATATGGAGCAAGAAAATCAAATGGAAGTTTTTGCCGATTTGATGAAATCGCTGAATAATATTATTTCTCTTTCAAAAGATCAGGAAGAGGCGAAGAAGAACAGTCAAAGTAATTTTCAGTCTTCTCAAATGAACAAACAAGCCGTTAAGCAAGACGAAGTAAAGAGGAACCTGGAAAAAGTATTGTCGCAGATGAATCAGCTTTCGCAAAAAACTTTTGCCATAACTCCTGAAATGGGAAAGGCGCTCGGCAAAGCGCATAGCCAAATGGATAACGCCCTTGAAGGATTGCAAAATAGGAATCAATCGCAGACGATGACGGCGCAATCTGAATCGATGTCCTCGCTTAATCAGGCAGCATCGATGATGAAAAATATGATGGATCAAATGATGCAGGGCGGCGGACAAGGCGGCAGTGGAATGATGTCGTTGATGCAGCAGCTTCAACAAATGTCCGGTCAGCAAATGTCACTCAATAATATGACACAAATGATGCAAAAGGGAATGAACGGACAGCTTACCCCCGAACAGCAGGGACAAATGCAAAGACTTGCACAACAGCAGGAGATGATAAAAAAATCGTTAGATGAATTAAACCGTGAAGCGAAAGAAAGCGGACAGTCAAAAAAAATTCCTTCCAACTTGGACGAAACGTTAAAGCAAATGCAGGAAGTTATTGCCGATATGAGATCGGAAAAGTTGTCGGACGAGATTATCCAAAAGCAGGAACGCATTCTCTCCCGTTTGCTCGACGCGCAGCGCTCGATGAATGAAAGAGATTTTGAGAAAGAGCGCGAATCAAAAAGCGGTGTCGCCGGGCAGCGCACTTCTCCAGGCGAACTTAATCTTGCAAAGCGAAAAGGGAAAGATAATTTGAAGGATGAATTGAATAATCTTTACCGCGAAGGTTATACGAAAGATTACGAAGAACTTATCAAAAGATATTTTGAAGTGTTGCAGAAAGCGCAGATTAAAGAATAGTTTGTTTTTTTGAGTAAATATCTTTATAATTTCAATGTAAAAATATGGAGGTTTACAAGTGAAACGGTTATTAGTTTTTATCATTCTTTTAATTTCTTCTACCATTCTATTTCCCCAAACGGAAACGTTTGAAAAACTCTACGACTCCGGCACGGGTTACACCGTTAAAGAAGCTGCCGACGGCTATTATGTTATCGGTTCCGTTGATGGTGATTATATCTCAATTCTTAAAACCGACGCAAGCGGAAATTTACTCTGGAAGAGCGGAAACTATCTGAAGCACTTCGGATCGGCCTCATTTGAATTTGCTGCCGACGGTGGAATTTTATATACCGGGTATTTTGAGGGAGGTAATGGGACAATCGGGTTAATTAAACTCGACAAAGATGGAAATCTTTTATGGCGAAAAGAACTCGGTTCTCGCGATAGAGAAGAAGTCGGATTAGCGATTACCAAAACCCGTGATGGAAATTTTGTCGTTTTTGGTGGAGGGAATAATTCCACAGACTATAATGTTTTGGAATATGTGAATTACGGAACCTTGATTAAAGTTGATAATAACGGAGATACATTGTGGGTAAAATCTAATCTAACAGAAATTGGATATACGTTGCGTAGAGATGCCGTTGCCAAAATATCTGAACTTTCTGACGCAAGCCTTGCGGTATCATTCCATATTACATTATTGAAGTATTCAAGTGCCGGAGAACTGATGGGAAGTTTCTCCGCGGGGATTGGCTATAATGTCGCGTTTTGTGAAGGCGCTGATTCCAATATATATATATCAAAACTTAACAATCTCAGGAAGTGCTCTTCAACAGGAACTCTTATAAAATCAAAAACGATTCAAGGATTAACCGGAGAGTCGATTGTCCCATCCTTTGTTGAAAAAGAATTTCTGGTATCAAATAAAAATGCATTACTGGTTATTAATGATAATCTTGATACGTTAGCACAGCACCCCTTTTTAGGAACGATCAATTCAATCGCAAAGACCAAAGATGGTCATTACTTATTAACCGGAACTAACGCCACAAATAAACTGTGGCTTGTAAAAACAGACCAAAATTTTTCTTACAAATCACTTTTCGTATTAACTCCGGAAATGAATAGTAAACAGAGGTGGGGGGACTCACTTTATGTAACATGGCAGAGTTTTAATGCCTCAGGAAATGTTACCATAGAATTTTCTCAAGACAACGGGAATGCCTGGCAAACAGTTGCTGCATCAATACAAGATAACCAAAAATATACATGGGCTGTACCTTCAATTGTATCATCAAAATGTAAGATCAAAGTTTCCAAATCGGACACTCCATCTTTCTTTTCGGAATCCGATCTGTTCACAATTCATCCGAACATGAACAGCGATACACTTTCAATAAATAATATTTTAATGTGGGTCCGCAATGATGGACAATCTGCGCATGATCCTAGAACTGACGGAAGCGGTTTGTACTGGCCAAGAGAATCTGGTAGCTGGACGATTTTTGAAGATGGTTTGATTTGGTCTGGAAAAGTGAATGGCGAAATAAGAGCGAACGGCTCCGCTTATAGAACCGGAACAGTTCCGGGGAACATTTTAGCGAACGGAAAGGGCGCTGATCCATTAGATATGAGTTTCGGAATTTGGAAGATCAGAAGAGACGACAGCCAATTATCTCCGATTCAGAAAGAAATTAATACTTTTAATTATCAGAATTGGCCCAAAGATTTGGGCGCTCCTTTTGCGAATGGAAAACCATATTCTCTTGGAGATGAAACAGCGTTCTTTGTTGCTAATGATTTGGATACAGTTAAATCACAATATTTTGCCGGATCAAATCCAATTGGACTAGAAATACAACACACTATTTACGGTTACAAGAGTGATGGTTTTCTTGGCGATGTTCTTTTTAAGAACTATGAAATGATAAATAAGTCCAATTACACGATTGATAGCATGTACATCGGTCTTTGGTCTGATGGGGATTTAGGTGATGCCGGTGATGATTATGTCGGGTGTGATTCGGCTCTGAATTTAGCTTACTTTTATAATGGAGATAATGATGACAAATACTTTTATGGAATTGCACCGCCAGCAATAGGTTATACAGTTCTTCAAGGAGTAGTAGCAAAGGGAAATAACAATGATAGTGTTATCGTGGAAGGGAATTGGAAAAACGGTTATAAAGATTTAGGGATGACGACATTTATTCCGATTCTTAAAGGTCCTTTCTCCGGACCAATTGATTTCATGCAAGGATCGTATCAAGGTTCAATTGAACTAAACAATTTAATGAAAGGAAGAATAAATAATGGTTCCTTATTCCTTGGTTGGAAAAGCGGACTTCCACTTGGGCATTATCCTTTTGGTGGCGACCCTGAAACACAAATAGGAATGGTTGAAGGACCGAATTCAGATGTTGCAATCTATCCAGGCGATAGACGCTTAGGATTGTCATCAGGTCCTTTTACTTTTGCACCGGGTGATACGCAAACGGTTACCATTGCTATACTTCTTGCAAGGGGGAGCAGTAATTTAAACAGTGTTACCAAGTTGAAAGAAAAGACACAACTTGTGAAGGATTTTTATAACCAATATTTAACAGATGTTAAGAATGACAAGCCAAGCACTCAACCAAATGAGTTTGCGCTTTACCAGAATTATCCAAATCCCTTTAACCCGGAAACGATTATCAACTATCAACTTTCGGTAAACAGTAAGGTTAGTTTGAAAGTGTATGACATTCTCGGAAATGAGGTGATTACGTTAGTGAATGAAGAACAGAAAGCTGGTTTGTATAAAGTTAATTTCAACACGCAACAAACTACTAACAACCAACAACTTGCAAGCGGAGTCTATTTTTACAAACTAACTGCGGGTAATTTTGTACAGACGAAGAAATTTGTTTTAATAAAATAATATTGGAGGTAAAGTGAAAAAGCTGATAATTCTTTTTTTGCTTTTTGGTTCATTACCGATTTTCTCGCAAGTGCGGTTTTATACTTTTAATTCATTAGATGGATTGGAAGATAAAGATGGTAACACACACCTTTTTTACCGGAAATATTATTTTTATCATTCCGGAGCAAATCATTCCGAAGAAAACGGTATTTACCGATATGATTTAACTAAAGATAAAGACACTCTCATTGCGGCTGATTACTGGCATTATAATCCGGTAACTGAATGGCAAAAAAGTGTAAACGATATTTCTTTTTTTGACGGTAATCCTTATAACTTTATTTGTTGTGGCGATAATGGGACAATGGAACCTTCCGCGTATATTTTCAAATCAGATTCGGGGATTGTATTTGGATGGTTGTGGTTGTTAGTCAATAGAATTGAAGTGTCAAAACAAAATTCTAAAAGAGTCTTTGCAACCTTCGAGCACGCCATGATAATGAGTAGTGATGGAGGACTTTCTTGGCCTACGTATGATTACTCTACAGGTTTTTCTAATTCAAAAAATTTCTTTTTACTCTCCTCTTTCCCCCAAGATGATAAAATAATGTTTGGATTGATTAACCATGACTTGGTGAAATCTCTTGATACCGGAAACACTTACACTAAAGTTGATACAGCTACATGGAATGGAAATTCAAGGTTTTATTATGATTTAGATGGGACACATATTTATGGAAGTTCAAGTGAATATGATGGCTCGTCTTTTGTCTCCGTCTCTGATAAAAACGGAGATGCATTTTCTTGGAAGAAGATTTGGGAATCAGACAGGAAGGTTTTTATTTCCGTAGATCAGTCACTGCTAGTCGGTCCGTTACTTTATCTTGCAGATGGCAAAATCATTTATCTCTCCTCGGATTACGGAAAAACTTTCTCTCATTACCGAAAGCTTGACAGAAGTATTGTTGGCATTTTTAAAAAGCCGGGCTCAAATATTCTTTATGCTGCGACTAAGTACAATCTTTATGAAATAACTTCAATTGAAACGAAAATTATTAAGTCGCTTCCCATTTCACCCGAAACCTTATCCTATTATCCCCTCGCAGTCGGGAACAAATGGAATTACAATGTTTATGAGATTGATTATAATTCAAATAGCTGGAATGAGTTTAATGGGATAATGACTCGTGAAGTAATAGGTGATACACTTTTATCGAATGGGAATAAATATTTCATCATTGAGCAGAAAGAATCGCTTCACAGTCCATTATGGCAATCTCAATATTTTCTTGAAAGGATTGACAGCACAACAGGGAAAGTATTTCGGAACATTGGCTCACCACAAGATATTTTAATTGATGACCTCACAGCGGAAGTCGGAGATACTTTGGAACTATACCGATACCAATACAGCAATACACCGCAAGTAATCTATCAAGCAAATGAACAAAAATATTTTGACAATGAAATTCTTAACCGGAAAATGTTTCGCCTTCCGAATTCTTTGTATTACACGGGATATTCTTTGACAAAAGGAATCGGATTGGATTCTTTAGCAGCAGGATTTGATGTCGGTCATACCCTCTGGTGGCTTAAAGGTTGCATTATTAACGGAAAAGTAATGGGGGACACTTCTCTTGTGGTTGGAATAAAGGATGAAAATATTGATATCCCAAGTGAGTTTTCTTTGTCGCAAAACTATCCGAACCCGTTTAATCCGGAAACGAACATCCATTGGCAGTTGGCAGTCGGCAGTTTCGTAACCTTAAAAGTCTATGACATTCTCGGAAATGAAGTTGCAACTTTAGTAAACGAAGAAAAACCGGCAGGGAAGTATCATGTTAATTTCAATGCACAACAAACCACTAACAACAAACAACTCACCAGCGGCGTATATTTCTACCAACTCCGTGCCGGGCAGTTTGTGCAAACAAAGAAGTTCGTTCTGCTTAAATAAGAAGGAATGAAAAAGGTTCGTCTAATTTAGCGCGAACCTTTTATATAATTCGTTAATTGTTCGATCACAAATTCATCTTCATCAATTACCGCGCTTACCACGTCACCGATAGAAATTAATCCTAAAAGTTTCCCATTCTCTTCAACCGGAAGGTGACGAATATGTTTGGCGGTCATTATTGCCATGCACTCTTCAACAAGCGTTGAAAGAGCAACTTTAACAACATCCTCGGTCATAATCTCACTCACCAAAGTTTCTTTGCTCAGTTTTCCTTTAAGAATAACTTTTCGAGCGTAATCTCTTTCGGAAAGTATTCCGGCAACTTTTTCATTTTCAAGCACCAACAACGCTCCCACATCGGAATCAGCCATAAGTTTTAATGCGTCGTACATCGTTGCGGTGGGAGAAATGGTGAAAATCCCGCTCCCTTTTTTTGCAAGAATTTGTTGAACCGTTTTCATATTGCCTCTTGATTTAGTGAGAGAAACGAATCTTTACTTGGCTTAATATAACGAAAAAACCGAAAGAGTGTCAACTGATTTTTCAGAAAAGATTTAGGCGATTTGTGAAAGGAGGATCTCTTTAAAAGCATTTGTTCCGATCTCGATTACATCATCACCCGGTAAGAATTGCGGATTGTGCAACCCGTACTGTTCGCCGGTAGAAGTACCAAGCCAAAACATAAATGAAGGATACTGCTGAGAAATAAAACCGAAGTCCTCTCCGGTCATTTTATAACCGCAATCGAGAAAGGTGAATTTTTCAGCTAAAATTTTTGAAAGATTTCCGAAAAGTGGATCGTTAACGATAACTTCAGGATAATGCGCTCCTTTTATTACGCTGACTTTAACATCCGTAATTTGTTGAATTCCGCTCGCGATCTTTCCAAAGCGAGAAGCGATTTCATCCGTTCCCTTCATGGTTAAAGCGCGCACGGTTCCTTCAAGTCTTGCGCTGCCGGGAACAATGTTGCGCACGCTTCCGGAGGTAATTTTGCCGAAACCAAACATGGTCGCGTCGTTAATTCCTTTAGGAATTTTATCAACTGCATCGAGGAAAAGTCGTACGGCATTAAAAGCGTTCTTCCCGTTTTGCGGAAAGGCTACATGCGAACTTTTACCATGAAAGGCGACATCAATTTCTAAAGCGGAAGCAAAAAGAACGCCGCTTGTGCTTGCAATGGTTCCTTTCGGAAATTCATCGGTAACGTGCAAGGCAAATGCTTTTTCAACTTTAAATTGATCGAATATTCCGGTTGCAAAAAATTTCATCGCGCCGCCGCCGCTTTCCTCCGCCGGTTGAAAAAGGAAAAGGATATTTTGATTTACATTTTCACGTGCAGCAAATTCAACTAAACCAAAAAGGATTGAAGTGTGTACATCATGTCCGCAAGCGTGCATGCAATCATTTTTAGATTTAAATTGGAATGAAGTTTCTTCGCTTATTGGAAGCGCATCAATATCTGCGCGGAAGAGGAGATAATTTCCGTCATTCACTTTGTATTCAACCAGTACTCCGGTTTGCATCGGAGTATGAATGGTAAACCGCTTATCGAATTTGGGCAAAGCGGAAACGGCATCAATAATTAATTTTGTTGTCTGAAATTCTTGATATGCAAGTTCAGGATTCTGATGCAGTAAATGACGGAGTTCAATTGGACTTATCTGCAAAATTTTTCTTTCTATAAATCGAAAGCTTTGGTAAGTGATTCGACCGCTTTTTGTTTGAATGAAGTTTCCATCAAACAAGAAATTTTTATTTCCGAAGTAGTAACAAGTTTTATCGGAATTTGTTGAAGCGCTCCGAAAAATTTTGAAGCAACGCCACTGCTTGAACGCATACCAACACCGACAATGGATAGCTTGCTATAGCCGGGATGATACGAGATGTTCCATTTTTCCAAATCTTTTAATGAATGATGCAGCGCGGTTTCAACATCTTCCTTGCTCTCATCAATAATTGAAAACGAAACCGTTAAACTGGCATCGTCATCAATTACCGAGATCATATCAACGTTCAAACCTTCTTCGGCAACGTTATGAAAAATTTTATGGATCAATGTGTAATCTTCCGGCAGATGCGAAAGTGTAACTTGCGTTTGATTATCCATAACGCTTAATCCGGTAACAACCGGTTGTTCTATATTTTCTTTCACGATATAACTTCCTTCTTCTTTTGAAAATGTTGCTGCGCAATAAAGCGTAATATCAAATTTTTTAGCTATCTCAACCGAGCGGCTGTGCAGCACTTTAGCACCAAGTGAAGCCATCTCGAGCATCTCATCATACGTAACATATTTTAATTTTTTTGCCGTTGGATGTAAGCGCGGATCGCAAGTGTAAATGCCGTCAACGTCACTGTAGATCTCACACGGTGAATGTAAAGCCGCAGCAAGCGCAACAGCGGATGTATCCGAACCACCGCGTCCAAGTGTTGTTAAATCGCCTTCTTCATTTACTCCTTGAAATCCTGCGATGGTAATAACATCGAATTCTTCAAGCAGATCGAAAATCTTTTGCGATTTAATATTTTTAATTCGCGCTTCATTAAAATCTCCGGTCGTCATAATCTCCGCCTGAAAAGCGTTAAGCGATTTGCTGCGTATGTTCAACTGATTTAGAGCAATAGCTAAAAGCGAAATTGAAATCTGCTCGCCGGTTGTTAAGAGCATATCCAACTCTCTCGGTTCCGGTTTAGCCGAAATTTCTTTTGCAAGTTTAATTAAGTTGTCGGTTGTTTTGCCCATAGCGGAAACTACAACGATGAGTTTGTTCCCTTGCAGAACACGCTTCTGGATTTTTTCTGCAATCCGTTTTATTTTATCAGTATCGGCAACCGAACTGCCGCCGAACTTTTGTACAACGATATTCATTTATTCTTTCTCGAATTATCTTTTATTTATTAAGTCAACAATATTTTTCTACTTCATAGTTCCTTTAGAAGAACTGTTACGTTAGTTACAAATTTCTCAATTCTTCAATCAGTTTGGTTTTTTCTCTTGTCTTTTCATCAACTTTTTTTAGAAGCTTTGCTGGAACACCCGCCATAACACTGTAAGGTTCAACATCTTTTACAACTACGGAGCCGGCAGCGATCACCGCACCTTTACCAATGCGAACGCCCTCGAGCACAACTGCATTTGCACCGATCAAAACATCATCTTCAACAACAACCGGGTCAGCACTCGGTGGTTCAATCACTCCCGCGAGTACGGCGCCTGCACCGATGTGACAATTTTTTCCGACGATCGCTCGTCCGCCGACAACAACGTTCATATCGATCATGGTTTTTTCACCGATCACAGCGCCGATGTTTAATACGGCTCCCATCATAATTACGCAGTTATCGCCAACGGCAACATGTTCTCTGATTAAGGCCCCTGGTTCGATTCGCGCATTGTATTTTGTCAGATCAGCTAAAGGAATGGCGGAGTTTCTTCTATCAAGTTCAACACGGTATTTTTTAATTGAATCTTTGTTGACCTTATAAAAATTTTCAAATTCTTCTAATTCGCAAAAGAGAATTCCCGATTTATTTCCACCGAAAAATTCAAGTGATTTGAAATTTACTTTATCAAGTTTTCCATGTAAATAAATTTTTGCAGGAGTTTTCTTTTTAGAAGAAGCGATATAGTTTATTATTTCGTATGAATCCATTGTAGACCTCTTATATAGTTTTTTGTCATTGGTCAGTAATCAGCGGTCATTACTTTTTAAGATGACCATTGACGGATGACTAATGACTATTCTCATTTATCACATCGGTGAAAGAATAAAATCCGTTTTGCTTTTTCATAAGAAAAAGAGCTGAGCGTAAAATTCCTTCGGCAAAAGTTCTGCGCGAAGAAGCGGAATGAGAAATTGAAAGCACTTCGCCGAGTCCGCCAAAACTTATGGTGTGTTCGCCGAAAACATTTCCCAGGCGAAGCGAAGAAATATTTACTTCTTCTTTTTCTACCGCGTTACGGATCATTATTGCAGTGCCGGATGGTTTATCTTTTTTAAATCTGTGATGCGTTTCAGATATTTCGATATCCCAGTCATCCACATATTTTTGAACTTCTTTTGAAAGCTTCAACAAAATCTGAATGCCAAGCGAATAGTTGTAGCTCTGCACAATCGGAATCGTTTCAGCCAATGTTTTCAAGGCTGCCATTTGTGCGGAAGTTAATCCGGTGGTTGCAATGATTAACGGACAACTAAATTTTTTTACCAGCGCAATTGTGTTTTCAAAATTTTCCGGCAGAGAGCAATCGATTAAAATTTGTGGAATATCTTTCTGCGTTTCGCCTTCTAAAGAGAGCCCATAGACAAGTTGAAACTTGTTCTCGGCAAAAACATTTTGTACTTCTCTGCCCAGTTTTCCAGTTGAGCCAAGGAGTCCGTATTTAATATTTCCCATAATTCTCTAATTCTTTTAACAAAAGATTTTCTGTTTGCTTAGAAACCGGCGCCAGAGGCATGCGCAATATATTTTTGCAAATTCCGAGTTTGCTTAACACAAATTTTAATGGCGAAGGACTGGTTTCTTCAAAAAGTAAATTGATCATTTTTAAATATTTTTGATTTAACTGTTGAGCTTTCTGCAAATCATTTTTCTGCATTGCTGTGGTAATTTCTTTCAGCTCTTTTGGAAAAGCATTTGAATAAACAGAGATTACTCCAACACCGCCCAACGCCATAATGGGAATTGTCTGGTCATCATTGCCGGAAATAACTTCAAAGGATGATTGTTTCATTGCCAGCAGCTGCGCGATCTGAGAAATATTTCCGCTGGCTTCTTTTATTGCAACAACATTTTTACATGATTCATTTATGGTGATTGCAGTTTCCGGCAGCAAATTCATTCCTGTGCGCGAAGGAACGTTGTAGAGAATGATCGGTTGGGAAGTCCGTTCGGAAATATATTTGTAGTGTTGAACCAAACTGCTTTGCGTTCCTTTATTGTAATAGGGATTAACGATTAATACGGCATCGGATTTATACTTTTCTGCGATGGCATTCAGCTTAACTACTTTATTCGTGTCGTTAGAGCCCGTTCCGATGACAATTTTTATTTTCCCTTCCGCAACCTCTTGTGCTGCTTCAATTAATTTTTCCCTCTCGTACTCATCAATTACAGGTGATTCTCCGGTTGTTCCAAGTACAATTAAGTAATCAACTCCACCCTCAATTTGTCGGCGGATCAGTTTTTTGTACGCACCAAAATCGATCGATAAATCCTCATTAAACGGGGTCGCTAGTGCGGTCCCAACTCCTTCAAACATAATATCTTACTCATCTTGTAATAATTAAAAAAGACACGGGAAACTACAAAATCTTTAACTGAAAAAATATTGTAATCGTTCCAAGAAAAGAGAAGAAAGTGCGATATTTGCAAGAAGATAGATCAAATTGAAATAGATTTCATATTTCAAAATACTTGACTATAAAGCCTGTGGAAACTAAGTTACAACTATACTTTTACAAGGTTTAAAAAATGAAGCACATTATGACTTTAAAACATCAACCGCAACGGAAAATAATTTCTTTTGCCGTAATTGTTTTTCTCCTCTCACTGCTTATGGCAAGTTGCCAATCTCCAAATTCTCCTGTAATTGACGGGACGACCGGAGGGAATCAACAAAATCAGACTTCGCTGGTAACAATAAATGGAACGGTTATAGATTCTGTTACCCAAACAGCGGTTGACAGCGCTATTGTGCGAATTAATTACGGAACAGAGGTCGTAACCTATACCGATACTTATGGAAAGTTTGCTGCAAGTTTTACATTGGATGCAGCAGACACCGTGACCATCTCGGTAATAAAATTTGGATACACACTAACAGTTCAGTCGGAAATTTATTCTCCCGGCGATAATAAAACCCCGACTATTAAATTAAAATCAAACTCAAATTCCTCCGGCAAAAGCGGTCCACCGGTAGCGATATTTTTAGTTTCTCAATCATCTCTTAGCCTTGGCGTAAAAGAAAGCGGCGCTCCGGAATCGGGTAAAATTACTTTTCAGGTGATCGATTCTTTAGGCAACGCAATCGATTTTGCAAATTCGGTTGCCGTAAAATTTACAATTGGTTACGGACCCGGCGGTGGTGAGTTTTTAAGTCCTGATTCTTCATACACAGATGCAAATGGTCAGGCTTCGGTCTTTCTTACAAGCGGAACCAAAGCGGGAACAGTTCAGATTATCGCAGATATTTTAATTGGTTCTAAAAAAGTTACTTCAATTCCCGTTACCTACGCAATACATGGCGGCTTGCCGGATCAAACACATTTTTCTACCGGACCTCAGTATGTTAACATTCCCGGATTAGTTGTTTATGGTGTAATCGATAAAATTACCGCTTTTGTAGGAGATAAATATGCAAATCCTGCACGACCGAACACTCCCGTTTACTTCACAACAACAGGCGGACTAATTGTTGGTTCGGCCAACACTGATGATCACGGACGCGCGACTGTAGATCTAATTTCTGCAGCGCCTGAACCCGTTGATGCGATTTTGGGACCCGGTTTTGCGCGTGTTACGGCAACATCATCTGATGAAAATTTTAATCTTGTAACGTATACAATTCCAATTTTATTCTCAGGTTCACCCTTTATTACATGCACTCCCAGCACTTTTGATATTCCGAATAAGGGGACAGAATTTTTTAATTATGAAGTAAAGGATCAGTACGACAATCCGCTCTCTAACGGTCAGACAATAACCGTTGTGGTTGATGGAGACAATGTAAAAGGACGTGGAGACGTTTCGATGAATTTGCCCGATACTCAAAGTAGAGGTTGGACTCAATTTTCTTTTTCAATTAGCGATACCGATACGTTAGATGTTCCGAGAAGTGTAAGTGTTTCCATCAAAACAAATGGTCCAAATGGCGGAACGAAATATTCATTTTCGGGAATTGTTCGTTAAAATTTTAAGCAAAATGATTAAGTAGAATTGCAGATGCCGAAGCCACGTTAAGTGATTCGGCATTTCCAATTTTAGGAATAGTAATTTTATAATCAGCAGCGGAAATTAATTCTGAAGATGGACCATCCGACTCGCTGCTTAAACAGAGAATGAGTTTCTCCGGTCTTTCAATTTCAGAAAAAACTTTTCCTTCCAGATCGCTGCACAAAATTTCAAATCCAAGTTTTTTTAGGTTTGTAAGAAACGGTAGTTCGACGTTTTCAGAAACGGAAAGGTGAAATATTGAACCCATGCTTGCCCGTATAACTTTTGGGTTGAACAACTCCACACAATTTTTGCTTAACAAAATTTGTCCAAAACCAAACCAGTCGCAAGTGCGGATAATTGTCCCGAGATTTCCCGGATCAGCAATATCTTCTAAATAAACTATTTTTCGCGAAAGTAATTTTGGTTGTTCTTCATTAATGGGGAATTGAAAAACCGCTGCAATACCTTGCGGGTGCTGGGTGTCGCAGAGGCGCTTAAAATCTATATTGCGGATGATTTCAACAGGAAAATCTTTTAATAGAGTAAAAACGAACGCCTCGTTTTTTTCATTAAATTCATTTGTTATAAAGATTACTTCGCACCGGTAGCGCGTTTGTTGAATTCCCTCTTCAACAAGTTTTTTCCCTTCAACTATAAATTTCTTTTCTTCCTGACGGTATTTTTTTTGCAGCAGGGAACCGTAGTGTTTTATTTTTGTTTGAGAGATCATAGGAGAGGTTCATACTTCTGTTTAGTTTCGTTTGTCTGGTCGTTAGCTAATTGTTTCAAATACTCCCACGTGTAAATTCCCGTATCATGTCCGTCTTTCCACAAGATCTGCAACGCATATTCTCCCACCATTTTCAGGTTTTTTACGGTGTACATGTCGGGATGAGCAATGGGTAATTTTGGCGGACGATAACTGTGGAGTAAAATTGTTTCTCCTTTGCATCCGGCACATGGGCACTCCTCACGCAAATAACGGAGCTGGATTCTGCTTTCGTTAGAATCTTTCCACAGAATGGAAATCAGCTCTTTTTCTACTTTAATTGATTTTGGCTTCATAATATTTTCTTTTTTACACCAGAAAATAAGCATTGTTGGGGAATTATACCGGTTATGATTTTTTAACGAAGGTTTTCATTCTTATTTTTGCTAATAAAATTAGTAAAGGATGAGTTTTTTATACTTATGATTGGTTTTTTAATTCTGATAATATTTATCTTCGCGGCTTTACTTTCCCTCTCCGGTGCGGCTGTTATTAGTTATAACGAAGGGGAAAACGGTAATGATAAAACCTCTAAACAGATTAAAGCGCTTCAGCAGAATATTGATGACATCTATGGTTTGATAGAATTAGCTGCTTCATTCAGTTTGCTCTTGATCTCTTTTATAATCTTTTTTTATATCGATTCTATTGTTGACGATTCATTCGTTTCGTTTGTAACATCGATTAAGATAGGTTTAATAATTGTCTGTTTAATGATGTTGGCTTTATGCCATTGGATTTTTATCGTGCTTGTGCCAAAAGCTATCGGTGCAAAATATGCCGACACTATTGCGCCGAAGATTGTTTCGGTATTTACTTTGGTCTTAGGGTTGTTTAAAATTCCGATAAAGATCCTTCTCTTTTTAACGAATTCAATTCTGCTCCCGCTCAAAACCAAAGGAAGATTCTCACACGGACATGCCTCGGAAGATGAGATACGTGTGCTTATTTCGGAAGGCGTAAAATCCGGCGCGATTGATGAAGCCGAACATCAGATAATTGAAAATGTATTCGAGTTTACTGATCTTAAAGCTAACGAAGTGATGGTTCCAAGAACAGAAATGGTTGCGATAGAATTAACCGACGATAACGATGCGATGGTAAAAGAGATTTTTCAAACGGGACATACCCTCGTTCCAATTTACCAGGATTCTTTAGATAACATCATCGGCATCATTCATATTAAAGATTTGATGCGGTCTTTTGTTGAAAAGAAGAATATTGTAATCAAGAGTTTGATTCGTCCTGTTTATTTCGTTCCCGAAACAAAGTTGATCTCGGAAATTATGAAAGAGATGCAAAAAAGGAGCGAGCGAATATCAATTGTAACAGACGAATATGGAGGTACCGAAGGAGTTTTAACGATTGAAGACATTTTGAGTGAAATTGTGGGTGAGCTTTCAAGCGAAGGGAAAAATGTTTCCGACGAATATTCCAAATTACCAGACGGTAACTTCTTGGTTTTGGGTTCTATTGATGTTGAAGATTTTAACGAAATTTTCAACCAGTCACTGGCATATTCTGATGAATATACAACAATAGCCGGATTCGTTGCCTTCCACACCGGGAAAATCTTGAATACGGGCGAAATTTTTCAATATCGGAACATCACATTCGAATTGATAAAAAAAGTAAAACAAAAGATGGTGCAATTTAAAATTTCGATTATTCCGCAAGAAGAAGAGATCGATAGCTAAAAATATTTGGAAGACAGGCGAAATACCCTTAATTTTGTGCACTAAAAAATTATTGCTGGAATAGCTCAATTGGCAGAGCAGCTGATTTGTAATCAGCAGGTTGCGGGTTCGAGTCCCATTTCCAGCTCAAAAAAGCCTCGAAAATTAAACGTTTTCGGGGTTTTTTGTTATAGAGCTGACTATTTAGTCGCCACTGAAAAAGTGATAAAGATTTGTGAGAAAAGATTTTAGAAAGAAAAGGACTTTAAATAGATTGCAAGTAAAAGAAAAAAGAATAAAAAAAGCTTGCAAAAAATGAAACCAAGAAACGAACAAAAGACATTAGAAATATTCAAAGTACGCCTTACGGAAATCATCAACAAAACACACCCGTTGGTAAAATTAGCAGAAACCATTAACTGGAAAAATCTAGAAGAGCAACTAGCAAAGAACTACTCGGAGAGAATGGGTGCACCGGGAAAAGAGATCCGCTTAATGGTGGGATTACAATACCTCAAGTATATGTACAATGAAAGCGATGAAATGATCGTACAAAAATTTGTAGAAAATCCCTACTACCAATACTTCTGCGGGAACGAATACTTTGAACATAGCTTACCGATAGACCCAAGCAGTATGACAAGATTTAGAGGAAGAATGGGAAAAGAAACGATAGAAGAACTGTTCAAAGAAATCCTCAACAGTGCAAACCGAAGCGAACAACTCAAAGCAAAAGACTTTGAGCAATTAAATGTAGATACAACGGTTCAAGAGAAAGCGATAAGTTTTCCAACAGATGCAAAGTTGTACTATAAGATGCTCAAAGAGTTGGTAGCAGAGGCAAAAGAAAGAGAAATCCCATTAAGGCAGAGTTACAAATTTGTAGCAAAGAAAGCTCTGACCAAACAAGCCGGATATGCCCACGCACGACAAATGAATCGATCAAGAAAAATGACAAAGAAGTTGAAGACTTATTTGGGAAGAGTATATCGGGACATTGTAAGAAACACAGAGCGGAAGGATCGGGCACTCTTGAGCAGCTTAGCATTGGCAGAAAAACTATTAATCCAAAGCAAAGAGAGCAAACAGAAATTGTACAGCATCCATGCACCGGAAGTAGAGTGTATCTCAAAGGGGAAAGCGCATAAACGATATGAGTTCGGTTGTAAGGTCAGCATGGTAACCACAAGTAAGAATAATTGGATCGTAGCTATCCAAGCACATCATGGCAATCCGTATGATGGGCACACATTAAACGCATCAATAACCCAAGCAGAAAAAAGCACTAACTGGAAAGCAAAGAATATTACGGTAGATTTAGGATATCGGGGACACGATTATGATGGACAAGCAGAAGTCCACATTGCTAATAGATTGACGATGAAAAAGAAGCCGAAAAGTTTAATCAAATGGTTAAAGCGAAGAAGTGCAATCGAACCGATATTTGGACACTTAAAATCTGACAATAGACTTGAGAGAAATTTACTCAAAGGAAAAGATGGCGATCATATCAACGCTGTATTGGCAGCTTGTGGATTCAATTTAAGAAAACTCTATGCAGTTTTCTTATTGCCAATATTGAATTGGTTGAAAAATCAGCTAATGGAAAAATATTTTCTCTTTTCCATGAAGTTCAGCGAGCAATCTTTCAGCTTTGCTCTTAAATAAATGACTTTTTCAGTAGCGACTATTTAATTGCTTCCGCAGTATAACCGCTTTTTTTCAAAAGATCAATTACCTTTTCTGAGGATAATTCTTCGCTTTTGACCGAAAGAACTCTATCGGGATTCTCAAGGTCAACTTTCCATTCTTGAATCTGTTTTTCTCCATCAAGGAACGGAGTAACTTTCGTAATACAGCCGTTGCACTTAATGTTTGTCTTGAATAATAATTCCGCCATAATATTTCCCTTTAAGATAATTTTAATTTTTTTAATCGTAAACTATTTGACACCACGGATACCGAACTCATCGCCATTGAGATTCCCGCGATCATCGGATCAATTTGAAAACCGGTGAAAGGATAGAAAACTCCCGCAGCAACCGGAATCAAAACAATATTATAAACAAACGCCCAAAACAAATTTTGTTTGATCGTTTTTACCGTTGCACGTGAAAGAGTGATTGCCTTAACGATTGAGAAGAGGTCTGATTTCATCAACGTAACTTGCGCAACATCCATTGCGATATCGGTTCCTTTTGCCATGGCTATGCTAACATCTGCAACAGTTAACGCTTGCGCATCGTTAATTCCGTCGCCGACCATCCCAACAATATTATTTTCTTTTTGCAATTGCTTAACAAACTCGGCTTTTTGCACAGGGAGTAACTCGGATTGAAACGAATCGATCCCGACTTTTTTTGCAACCGCGTAAGCCGTTTGGTGATTATCTCCCGTTAGCATAAAGACTTTGATCCCCATTTTTTTTAACTGATGGATCGCTTCCTTTGAAGTTGCTTTCACTGCATCGGCAATAGCTATTAAGCAAATCGTCCGCTGTTCATCAGCAAAAAATATGATTGAGTTTGCTTCTGCTTTTAATTCTGCGGCGCGGTGCTGGAGGTCATCATCAACTAAAATGTTTTGTTGAAAAAGAAAAACTTCGTTCCCGAGAAAATATTTTGAATTTGCGACAGTTGCAATTACACCTTTACCGGTCACTGCTTCAAATGATTCAACTTCAATTTTTTTATGTGTTTCAGTAGAAAAATGATTAACGATCGCAGAGGCTAACGGATGTTCCGATCTGCTTTCAATTGAGTAAAGAATATTTTCAAGATCATTTTTATTCAGCGTTCCTGTTTGCCAAACAACTTCTACAACTTTGGGTTTTCCCTCTGTGATCGTTCCCGTTTTATCAAGAATAAGCGCATTCATTTTGTGCGCTTTTTCTAAACTCTCGGCATCCTTAATAAGAATTCCGTTTTCAGCGCCTTTGCCGATACCAACCATTAATGCCGTTGGCGTTGCCAATCCAAGCGCGCATGGGCATGCGATGATAAGGACGGTGATCATTCCCGTTACACCTTGTATAAAATATTCAGTTCCGCCGATGATGATCCACGAAAAGAATGTTATCACCGATATAACCACAACAGTGGGAACAAATACGGAAGCAATTTTATCAACTAATTTTTGCACCGGGGCTTTACTGCTTTGCGCTTCCTGCACCTGTTGAATAATTTGTGCAAGCAAAGTTTCTTCACCGATCTGCAGCGCTTCAATCTGTAAACTTCCTTTTTGATTCAGCGTCCCGGCAAAAACTTTTTCTCCCGATTTTTTCAACACCGGAAGCGATTCGCCTGTTAACATACTTTCATCTAAATAAGATTCACCGCTTTGCACTTTTCCATCAACCGCAATGCGTTCACCCGGCTTAACAATTATTATTTCGCTTCTCAAAATCTCTTTGACGGAAATGGGGACTTCTTTTCCATTTCTAATAACCGTTACAATGTTCGGCTGAAGATTCATCAATTTTTTTATAGCTTCCGCTGATCGGTGTTTGGCTTTTTCTTCAAGAAATTTTCCAAGAAGAATGAATGAAACGATAACTGCGGCAGATTCAAAATAAAGATGCGGTTCAAAGCCACGTGAGATGAGAAACGAAGGATAAACCACGTTAAACAGACTAAAGAGAAAAGCGATTCCCGTGCTTAACGCTACCAGCGTATCCATGTTGGTTTGTAAATGTTTTCCTTTTTGGTAGGCTTGAATAAAAAAATCTCTTCCGAAATAAAACAAGATAACACCGGTGAGTAGTGTTAAAAACCATTTTGTATTTTCCGCCGGATGATGAAAAAACATTGCAAGCACAACCACGGGAACTGTTAAAATCAAGGAGAAGATCACATTTGTTTTTGCTTTCGCAAGTTTTATATTCCGTTCCTCATCAAATTGCTGCGGAGTTTTGATTTCATTAATTTGTAGATCATAACCAACGCTTTGCACGGCTTCTTTCATTTTGTTGGGAGAAACAAGTCCGGGATTAAATTCAACCATCACGGTGTTGCTCGCGTAATTAACCGAGGCTGAAAGAATTCCATTCTGCGCCTTCAACATTGATTCCACGCTGACAGCGCATGCAGAACAACTCATACCGGACACGGGAAATATTTTTTTTTCGTTTTTCATTCTTGTTGTGAACTCATAATCTTATTTTAATTTTTCTGTACGAAAAATATGAAGTGACGGGCGAAATCCGTTGTAAAATTTTTTATTTGGTTTATAAGATTTTTAATGGGGACTGAGTTTGTCGAGCGGTTTTCGCTGTGGGAGTTTTAGATTTTTAAATTGTGTGGGAGTTAATCCCGTAACTTGTTTAAACTGATTGGAAAGATGCGCAACACTGCTGTAACCAAGTTTGAAAGACATCTCACTCAACGTAAAATCATTATAAACGAGCCACTCTTTTACGCGTTCTACTTTTTGAAGAATGAAAAACTTCTCAATAGTTATACCCGTCATCGAAGAGAAAAGGGAAGTGAGATAATGATAATCTTTACCAAGTTTTTCGGAAAGGTAATCCGAAAAATTGATGTTCATCGTCTCAAGTTTGTCTTGATAGATCAACTCGATAATGGTTGTCTTGATCGTATCAACAAGCTGCGCTTTTTTGTCTTCGATCAGTTCAAAACCGTTTTTCTCAAGAATCATTTTAATCGGTTCAAGAGTTTTTTCTTCTGGAAACGAAACCACAGCTTTACCAAGTTCAACGGAATGAACCGTGCAGCCGAGTTTTTCTAATTCGTCATGCACAACCTTTACGCACCGGTTGCAAACCATGTTTTTGATATGTAGTTCTTGTTTAGTCATTGGTCAATGGGTCATCGGTCATTGGTCAGAGGTCATTTTTTAATGACCTCTGACCAATGACTACTGACCATCTTATTCCATTATAAGAACTTCGGCAACTTTCTCCATTGCCCAGTCGATTTCTTCTTTAGTTATTACCAACGGCGGAGCAAAGCGGATAACGTTGGTGTGTGTTTCTTTGCAAAGTAAACCGCGGTCTTTTAGCGCTTCGCAAAATCTTCTTGCGCCGCCTGCTTCGGGAAACAGTTCAACGCCGATGAACAAACCTTTCCCGCGAATTTCTTTTACGTGTTTCGATTTTATTTCATTTAATTTTTCTCTGAAATAATTTCCCATTTCAAAAGAATTTTCAACCAACTTTTCTTCGATCAAAACTTTTATACTTTCGCGTGCGATTGCTGCGCCGAGCGGATTGCCGCCAAATGTTGATCCGTGATCTCCCGGATTAAAAACTCCAAGTAATTGTCTATCCGCCAAGACCGCCGATACCGGATAACAACCGCCTGAAAGGGCTTTACCAATAATTACCGCATCGGGACGAATTTTTTCATACTCGAACGCAAAAAGTTTTCCGCTTCTTCCCAAACCGGATTGAATTTCATCAGCAATAAACAGTACATTATTTTTTCTGCAAATCTCAAAAGCTTTCTGCAAATATCCTTCCGGAGGAACAATAACGCCCCCTTCGCCTTGTATCGGTTCGACTAAAAAGGCAACCGTGTTTTTGCTTATCATTTGTTCGAGCAATTCAACATCGCCGTAAGGAATAATTTTGTAGCCGGGAGTGAATGGTCCGAATCCGTCTTTATACTGTTCTTCTGTAGAAAAAGAAATTATCGAGATCGTTCTGCCGGAAAAATTGTTTGTGCAGCAGATAATTTCGGCTTTATTTTCTTCAACGCCTTTAATTTTGTAACCCCATTTGCGAGCTGCTTTCAAAGCGGTTTCAACGGCTTCAGCTCCGGAATTCATCGGAAGCATCATTTCGTATCCGGTAAGTTCGCACAACTCTTTGCAGAGAAACGGAAGCTGGTCGTTTCTAAACGCGCGGGAAGTGAGCGTAACTTTTTCCAATTGCTCTTTTGCTTTATTTACGATGCGCGGGTGGCAATGTCCTTGATTAACCGCCGAATATGCAGCGAGGCAGTCGAGATATTTGTTTCCATCAACATCCCAAACCCAAACACCTTTAGCTTTTTCGATTACAACATCCAGCGGATGATAATTGTGCGCGCCGAATTTGTCTTCGATATTTATAATTTCTTTAGAGGTCATAAAGTTTCCTTGATTTTTATTTCTTCATTTATAATTTAAGAAATTAAATGCTGAAAGTCAGTAGCGGGAGAAAAAAGTACCCGATCTAATTGCCGAATTCACCTATATCCCTTTATTTTTAGCGCCTTTTAGCAATGCCTTGTTAATCCCTCTCAGTTTTTTTAATTTATACGTGAAGTTAAAAGAATTCTAAATAATTGAATTTATTAACAGGCTCACACAATACCGGCGCGAGCAAATTAAACTATAACAACTTTTCGGAATAACGAATGAATAAATTTTTCCTTTCTCTTTTAATTCTTGTTTTAGCAATCCAAAATATTCATGGTTGGGGAGAAAAAGGGCATAAGCTGATCGTTAAACATGCAATGGAGATTTTACCAACTGAGATGAAAGATTTCCGTCAATTGTCGGAATATCTTATAGCGGAGGCAAGTCAACCTGATCGTAGAAAAAAATATATTGCGGATGAATTTCCGAGGCATTTTATCGATCTCGATTATTTCAAAGAGTTTAACCATGCAAGAATGATCGAAGATAGAGATTCGTTAAGTAAAATTTATGGCGATTCTGTTGTAACAATAAATGGTATTTTACCCTGGGTGTTGGAAGATACTTACCATAAGTTGGTTTCGGCAATGAAGAAGAAACAGAAAGAAAAAACCAAAGAAATGATGCGCGATCTTTCACACTATTTTGCCGATGCTCATCAACCCATGCACACTATTCTTAATTACAACGGACAGTTAAGCGGGCAGACCGAAATCCATGGGCGGTATGAATCGGAGATGGTGAATGATCATCTTCCTGACTTGGAAAAAGTTTTTGTAAAAAATGTAAAAGTTAAAAAGATCGATAATCTGAAGAATGATTTCTTTCAAACAGTTTACCGTTCAAACGCTCGTAGCGCCATTTTATTTTCTGCCGATTTAGTTGCCGCCGGAGAAGCCTCCGGGAAATACAACGCTCTTTATTACAAAATCTTTTGGTTCAAAACTAAATATGTAACCGAAGAAGCTTTTCAAGAAGCCGCTGAAGGCATAGCTGCTGTTTATTATACCGCCTGGCTTGAAGCCGGCAAGCCAAAATTTAATTCTTTCAAATAATCATCATTAAAACTATTGGAGTTTTTGTGCGAAATCAATTTATACTTTTATTGTTACTTGTTCCGTTTGTTTTGTTGGGACAAGATTCTGTCGATGTTACCTTCCGCTACAAAGCAAGCGCAACCGCGGTAAAAGTTTTTTTGCCTGGTGAGTTTAATAATTGGGGACCGAACGCGAGCGGAATAATTTCTCCCACTGCGCCTTCGGTAATGACGTTGGAGAATAGTGTTTATTATAAGACTGTCCGGTTAGCCGTTGGCGGCGGAACCACAACCATCAATGGTGTGAAATGCTATCAATATAAAATGCATGAGCATTATAATTCAACAGGAACAACGAATTCGTGGTTGAGCGATCCGATAAATCCAAATAAAAATGCTGCGGATAATAATAACTCGTACATCATTGTAAAAAATCCGATGATCTTTCAGATCGAACCGACTTCGACTAAACTTCTCAGATACGATGAACCTGCGTTAACCGTTCAGGTTTCTGCAAAAGTTGGCGAAACGATTGACACTCAAGCGTCAAAAGTTTTTATTAACGATATACTCGCCGGTTCGTTTGGAGCTTATTTTAACCAGGCGAAACAGATTTTATTCGTCCCCTCTATTTCTGTTTTCGGGAAAAAACTTTCTAGTGGATTGAACGAGATAAAGATTGTTGCAGTTACTAACACCGGAGCTGCAACTGTTGATTCACTCAACGTAAATTATGTTATTAATCCTTCGATCGTAAATGAAAAAGTTCCAGCAGGAATTGTGAACGGAATTAATTACGGCGCTGATCCGACGAAAGTAACGCTTTGTCTTTTCGCTCCATACAAAAAATTCGTTTATGTTATTGGAGATTTTAACGATTGGACAGTGAGTTCAAATTATTTTATGAAACGAGATTCTATTGATGCAAATACCGTTCGCTGGTGGATTATTATTGATGGATTACAAGCTGCCAAAGAATATGCTTTCCAATATTTTGTTGATGACGATGTTGTTATCGCCGATCCATTTGCGGATAAACTACTTCATCCAGATGACACGTACATTCCGGCAATT
>Ga0209417_1000720_pt1 | contig 71215 bp, 79 predicted proteins | sample RifGroF2_FD_184002 | JGI IMG/M metagenome (GOLD analysis project Ga0209417, IMG submission 184002) | Groundwater microbial communities from Rifle, Colorado, USA - Groundwater F2 (SPAdes) (version 2) | ecosystem: Environmental > Aquatic > Deep subsurface > Groundwater | place: Rifle, Colorado... | reverse complement strand
CGAGGGGACGGCCACGGCGGGCACGTGGGGGACGGCCACGGCGGGCTACAGCGGCACGGCCACGGCGGGCGACAGGGGGACGGCCACGGCGGGCGACAAGGGGACGGCCACGGCGGGCGACAAGGGGACGGCCACGGCGGGCGACAGGGGCACGGCCACGGCGGGCACGTGGGGGACGGCCACGGCGGGCGACAGGGGGACGGCCACGGCGGGCGACAAGGGGACGGCCACGGCGGGCACGTGGGGGACGGCCACGGCGGGCGACAGGGGGACGGCCACGGCGGGCTACAGCGGCGAGATCGTCATCCGGTGGTGGGACGCCAAGCATCAGCGCACGCGCTCCAGCTTCGGCTACATCGGCGAGGACGGACTGCTCCCGGGCGTGGCCTACACGCTCGACGACGACCACAAGTTCGTGCCGGCTGACGAGCAATGATCGACGGACGCCGTACCACGTCCCGCTGGGACCTCGATGACCCCGAGCACCGGCGGGTCCGGCAGGCGCTGGCCGCCTGTTCTCCCGGCAGGGGCGCTGCGGGCAGTGCAGTGCGGGAGGGCAGGATGACCATCGAGGAGATGCGCGGCCTGGTCCACTACGCCCACCGGCTCGAGGCCGGCCTCACCGCGGCGGCCGACCTGGCGGAGATGCGCGGAGACGACCGCTGCTCGCCGGCGGAGGCAGAGGCGATCCGTCGGCTCGTCGGCGAGCTCGCCGCCGAGGTGGGCGCCTCGGTCGACCCGCGCCCCTCCCGGGTCCGCTGCCCGCTCTGCGCTCACCCGACGCCGTGGTCGGCGCCCGAGGCCGGTGAGCCCGAGGCCACCACCGTCCAGCGCATGCTGCACTGCGGCCGCTGCGGTCGCTCCTGGAGCGGCAGGATGCGACGGGTCGAGGTCGAAGAGACGCTGGCCCGGCTCGCGTCCCTGCCCGGCGGCGTGCGCATGGCGGAGGAGGTCGCAGCGTGATGCGGCAGCAGCTGCAGCCCTGCTCAGCGCACGTCCACGGCCAGGACGGCCGGATGCGCCCCGCGGTCGAGGCCTACCTCTGCTCGCTGCCGGGCCTGGTCGTCACGACCCTCGATCCCCGCAAGCCGTGGTGGAGGATCACCCACCGGGGCAGCGGCCAGGCCATCGGGGGTGGCGGATGGGGTGAGGACGCCTGCCGCTTCGCCACGCCGGAGCAAGCCGACGAGGCAGCGCTCCGCTGGCTCGCCGGTGTTCGCTGGCTGCGGACCGCGCAGGAGATCGCCGAGGACAAGGCGGCAGCGGCGGCCGTGCTGGAGATGGTGCAGGGGCTGCGGGTGCAGGCGCCATGAACCCGTCGCCTGTCCTGATGCCCGCCCGCTGCCCGGACGAGCTGCCCAGCATGGCGCTGGGCTTCACCCGGCACGCCATGCGGCGCGGGAAGACGCGCTGCGGGCTCTGCGGCGATGACCTCGCCGAGGCCGTGCTGCGCGGCCCGGTGATCCGCAGGGAAGGCGGCACCTACTACGTCGCCGTGGCCGGGCGCAGAGGGCAGGGCCTGGCCATCGTCACCGTGCAGCGCCGCGGCCTGGTCGTGGTCACGGTCATCCCCGGCCTGGGTCGAAGGAGGCAGCGGTGATCCAGCCCGCTGACCTCTTCGCTGGCGAGGCCCTGCGACCAGATGATGGGGGCGAGTTCATGCCCACGCCGCCGTGGTTCAGTCGGCCGGTTCTGCAGGAGACGCTGAGCCACTACCTGCTCGACGGCGACGAGCCGCTGCGGGTGCTCGACGCCGGCGCCGGCACGGGATGCCTCGGCATCGAGGCGGGGCGGGTCTGCCCGGCCGAGCTGATGCCGCTGGAGATCACCGCGGTCGAGCAGCACGCCGGACGGCTGTCGCAGTGCCCCACGCACTGGGAGAGGGTCGAGGCCGACTTTTTCGCCTGGGCACTGCAGGAGCTCGGCGCCGGACGGCGCTACGACCTGGTCCTGACCAACCCGCCCTTCAAGAAGTGGTGGCAGTGGATCGAGGTCTGCCTCGGCCTCGTCGCCCCAGGCGGCACCTTGCTCGCCGTGGCGCAGCTCGCCTGGCTCGGCCAGAAGCCGGCGTGGTGGGCAGAACGAAGGCCTTCGACGGTGTGGATCGCCGGGCGGCGCCCGTGGCCAAACGCCGTGCAGGAGCTCGGCTGGGTCGAGTGGTTTCAGTCTCAATCCCCTTCTCGTCGGGGCAACGACGGAGAGCATACCACGCTGCGCTGGCTGGAGCTCGGCCGGTGAGCGCGCAGTCCTCCGATCGCAGTCGCTGGAGCCGCGGCTACGTCGGCCGGCGCGCTCCGCAGGCCCGGGAGCTTGAGCGCCACGCCGAGCCGCCGGCACCCGCCGAGCCCGTGACCGACGAGCCCGTCCAGATCGAGGACCTCGTCGCCCTCGAGGCCGTGGCCGATTGCCTCGCCGATGGCAGCTGGGGGCTGGCCCACCGGGAGCAGTCCCTGGCTGCTGGCGACCCTGCCCGGCGGGTGCGCTGCGAGCGCGGCAGGGGACGGCTGGAGCTGCAGGCCTGCGCTGCCTGGTGGCGCAGCGGCGACCTGCGCTGCCTCGAGGGCCGCCGTTGCGATGGACCATGCGAGCGGCGGCAGCACAGCTGGGAGCTAGCCTGCATCAGCGGCGAAATCAGCGAGGGCGAGGGCGAGGGCAACAACGACTGCGACGGCAACAACGACTGCGACGGCAAGGGAGAGACAGACATGGTGACGACGACTGCGACCGATACCGATACCGCCACTGCCTCCGAAGTCCCAGCCGGCCAACCCTGCAAGCGGTGCAGCGCGCCGTGCCCGCCGCCCAAGTTCGGCAAAAAGCCCAGGACCTACTGCTCGGAGGAGTGCAAGGACGCCTTCTGGAAGGAGCGCTACGTCGAGAAGCGATCCAAGACGAGGGTCGAGGGGACGACGACTGCAACGGAGCTCCGCTCCGAGGATGTCACCGCTGGGCCCGGCGAGCCCCGCACCGGCGGAGAACCGGAGCAGGTGCCCGTGCCCCCGCCCAGAGGCACTGCGGACATCGAGGGCTGGCCGGTCTCGACCTTCGCCGAGGAGCTGGCCTCCGCACGACGGAAGCGGGACGAGATGCTCGCCCGACCCCAGGCCGACCCGATCGGCGAGGTCCTCACCGCAGGGCGCGTGCTCGCTGTCCATGTCGAGGCCCACGGCGGGCCGGAGTTGGAGGACATTCTCCCCTGGGCAAAGGCCTGCGGGCGGCTGTCGAAGCTGGTGGAGGGGACGGCTCGCGCTCCTCGGTCGGGCTGCTGGGATGCCGAGTGGATCGCTCTGCACGTCCGAGACCGCATGGAGGAAGAGCGGGACAAGGCTCTGGCCGAGGTGGAGCGACTGCAGGGGGTCCTTCAGGACAGGGGCGGGTACATCGATCAGCTCAGCGCCAAGCTGGAGCAAGCGCAAGAGGAGCGGGACGGCCACTACCAGGCATTCAGCGAGCTGCAGCAGGAGCGCGCAGAGGCCATTTGCCTGCTCTGCACGAGCGTAGAAGGGCTCCACATCCCCAACGAGCTGGGGCTGGTCGGCAACATCCGGGCAATGCTTCAGGTCATCTCGGCCATGAAGGTCGCTCATTCGATCAGCACGAAGGCGGCTGCCAAGAACTCGGCTATCGCCGGCCGCCAGGGGCTGCAGCTGGCCGAGCAAGGCGCCGTGGTGCTCGAGCTGCAGGCTGAGGTGGAGCGGCTGCGTGCTGCGCTGGGCGACCAAGAGGACGACGACATCCCTCGCTGCCGCGTCTGCGGCTGCACCGACGAGCGCGGCTGCCCTGGTGGGTGCTGCTGGGTCGAGGACCCAGAGGCTGGTGACCTCTGCTCCGCCTGCGCCGAGCGGCAGGGCCTCCTCGAGGATGACGAGCGTGTCGACCTGGTCGCGCTGCCCCGGCCGGAGGACCTGCCTGCCGGCTACCTGATGCGGGTCCTGCTCTGGCACGCCGAGCAGGATGCGGCGCTGCGGCAGGTCAAGCGGACAGCGCTGGAGCGGCGGGCGTGAGGTCCCGCGGCTCGGAGCTGCTGCGCCTGTACCGCCTGACCTGGCGCCTGACACAGGCCGAGCTGGGCGCCCTCTTCGGCCCTCGCCGGCCGTGTCCTGCTGCCAGCATCTGCGCATGGGAGACCGGGAGCACTCGCCCGACTCGCAGGCGCAGGGGTCGCATGGAGCTGCTCAGCAACGGATTCATCCGAGCCGCCGCCTGGGATCAGCCACCGGAAGCGCAGCCGGTTGCGCAAGAGAGCCTGCTCGCCGGCGAGGCGCCTTCACCCATCCAGCCCTCGAGGCCGAGGGCTGGATGGCGGGCCGCACGCAGGCCTCCGGGGGTCGAGGTCCTCGAGGGGCAGACGAGCTTCTTCGACCTGATCGCAGTGGGGGGGGCGTGGCGAATGATGTCTGCACGATGAGCACATCCACTTCCCCGCTGCGCCTGCACGACCCCCAGCAGGTCCGGACGGCCCTCCGGCTGCTCTACGACGGCGGCATGATCGCCGAGATCCGTGTGCTCGAAGGGTGCGAGCGGGGCAGTCGCTACGTGCGACAGTTCTATGGCTACTTCGACAACGGCGACGACGTCTCGGCCGCGCTCGACCGCCTGTCCAGCGCCAAGGGGATCTACTTCTCGCTCAACCCGGTCAAGCCGGCCCTGCTCTCCCGGGCGCACAACCGGCTGAAGGCCGGAGAGAAGGGGTCGGCCACGCTCGACGACCTGGTGCTGCAGCGTCGCTGGCTCCTCGTCGACTTCGACGCAGCGCGCCCCAGCGAGATCAGCGCCACGGACGAGGAGCGCACCTCCACCTTCGAGCGGGCCGAAGCGGTGAGGGCCTGGCTGCGCGAGCAGGGGTGGCCCGAGCCCCTGTTCGCCGACAGCGGCAACGGGGCGCACCTGCTGTACCGCATCGACCTGCCCAACGATCCGGCGTCGCTGCTGCTCTGCGAGCGGAGCCTCAAGGCGCTCGGCGCCAGGTTCTCCGACCCGGCCGATCAGATCTCGGCGGCGAAGCACGGCGACGCCGTCTGGCCGCCGCCGGTCGAGGTCGACGAGAAGCTCTTCAACGCCAGCAGGATCTGCAAGCTGTACGGCACGCTGGCCTGCAAGGGCGACAGTACCCCGGATCGCCCCCACCGGATGAGCGGCATCCTCGAGGCCCCCGAGCAGACGGAGGTGGTGCCGCTCCACAAGCTCGAGGCGCTGGCTGCCGAGGCCCCTCAGGCTGCAGCCCCCGTCCGTCCGCCGGCCCGTCTTCCGCAGCGCAGAGATGGTGCGGCGCCGGCGGACTTCGACCTGGCCGCGTGGGTCGCAGACCACCTGGGCGGCATGGTCGGCGCCGAGGAACCGTGGAAGGGCGGCACGGGCCGGCGCTGGACCTTCCGCGTCTGCCCCTACGACGACGGCCACGACCGGGGCGAGGCCTCTATCGAACAGCTGCCCTCGGGTGCCATCAGCGCCGGGTGCCACCACTCGAGCTGCACCTGGGGCTGGCATGAGCTGCGGGAGCGCTTCGAGCCCGGCTGCTACGACCGGAAGGGGGGGGCGGAGAGCCTGGCCACGCCGGGTGCGGCGAATGCCGTGGCGGCCATTCGGGAGCGCATCGAGCGGATCCCGGAAGACAGCGACCCGCTGCTGCTCGTCGCCCAGCAGCTGCCGGAGATCCTCGACCTGCTCGTCGAGCGGCCGAACTTCGAGATCGACAGCTACCTCGAGGCCATCAAGCAGCGCTGGCCGAAGCTGTCCCGGCAGCAGATCGGCGACATGCGCAAGGCCGTCCGGCGACGACGCAAGGCGGCCGCGGACGACACGCTGGGCAGGCTGCTGCGCTGGAAGGTCACGGAGGGCGGCCAGACGCTGCTGCGGACCGTGCACAACCTGGCCAGCTTGTTCCGGCACCACGAGGACGGGCCCCGCCACTGGTACAATGACTTCGAGTGGAAGACCTACCGGATCATGGCCGACGGCTCGGACCGGCCCGTCGAGGACAACGACTACAACATCGACAGGGAGTGGCTCTCCCGCTGCTACGACGTGGACTTCTCCATGGACATGGTCGCCCGGACCATCGAGCAGGTGGCCAAGGAGAGCCGCAGAAACCCCCTCGTCCAGTACCTCGACGGGCTGGCGTGGGACGGTGAGCAGCGCATCGACGCCTGGCTCGTCCGCAGCGCCGGCGCCCAGGACACCGCGCTGAACCGGGAGATCGGCCGGAAGTTCCTCGTCGGCGCCGTCGCTCGGGCGATGCAGCCCGGCTGCCAGATGGACTCGACCCTGATCCTCGTCGGCGAGCAGGGCGCCGGCAAGTCCACCCTGTTTCGCAAGCTGGCCGGCGACGTCTACTTCTCCGACTCCAAGGTGGACCTGACCGCCAACCTCAAGGACGCCTACCAGCTGCTCGCCGATGTCTGGATGGTCGAGTTCGCCGAGCTCTTCGCCTTCAAGCGCGCCGACGCCGAGGGCATCAAGAGCTTCCTCACCTCGAGGACGGACCGCTTCCGCCCCTCCTACGGCCGCAACACCGTCACCATGCCACGGCACTGCGTGTTTTGCGGCACGACCAACGACGACGAGTTCTTGAGAGACCCCAGCGGCAGCCGCCGCTTCTGGTGCGTCCGGGTCGCCGACAGCGTGGACGTGGGGTGGGTCGAAGACAACCGGGACCAGCTCTGGGCCGAGGCCGTGCACGCCTACCGCAGCTCGGCCGGCCAGGACTTCCGCTGGTGGCTCACGCCGGAGGCTGAGCAGCAGCGCATCGCTGCCTCCCAGGAATTCGAGGAGTACGACCCGTGGACCGAGGAGGTGCTCGAGTACATCCACGGGCGGGACCTGGTGCAGATCTCCGGCGTCACCGAACACATCAAGGAGAAGCACGCCGCCCAGGAGGGATGGCACACCACCCACCGCGTCACCGCCATCCTGCGCAGGCAGGGGTGGAGCAGGAAAAGCACTCGAAAAGACGGGAAGGTCTGCAAGTGCTGGCACCCACCCGACGATGCGCCAGGCAATGGCGCTGCCGAGGGGCCGCAGGGGGAGACGGCAGCGTATGTGGACCAGGGGCCCTCTCCAGGTCAGAGCCGCCGGGATCGCTACCGGCCGGACAAGTACTTCTGATGAGGCGTAACCCATGTTTCCCTTTGTAACCCTTGTTGTACCCCTATCATTTCGGAGCAAAAACCGAGATGTACCCCATGTTTCCCTTCTTTTTGGCTTTTTCGCGCGTGCACGTGAGGCATCCATCTCACCTCTTCGTGTTTCTTCTAGCAGGGTCTTTTTTCCGGAAAAGAAGGGGTACAGGGTTACATCGGATATAACTGCCGGAAATTTCAAAGGAAAACATGTACCCCTTCTCCAAAAAAGATGGGGTACACAAGGGGAACAGGGGTACATCCCGGGAAGGATTGAACAATGCCCATGACGCCAGCGGAGACGACCTTCGATCAGTGGCTCGACCTGCCCGATGGCGAGGCCCCAGACCTGCGCCTGCAGCTCGCCGGCCACCGCTGCACGCTGACCTGCAGCCGCACCACCTACGCGGCGCTCTGCGAGGATGCTGAGCAGGCGCTGATGGCAGGGCGGCCCGTGGGAGCCCCAGACGTCCCGGCCTCTCCTCCCGTCCCCGTCTCCCCCCTCGAGCACGAGGCGCTGCTCGAGCTGATGCTCCACGCCGAGGTCGCCGATGAGATGGCCCGCCGGGGCATGGGCGACACAGCCTGGGTTTGCGACGAGGCGACTGGCGAGTGGTCCGTGCGCCTCGTGGGCGAAGGAGCGAAGGACCGTGTCCGCCAAGGCCTCCTCCCCTCCACGCTGGCACTGAAGGCCTCCAGCGGCGGCCGCATCGTCTCCTCGGGACCCACCGGCAGCTGGGAGAAGGTCGTGGCCGAGGACCTTGCCCAGCTGCCCCCGGCGAAGACGCTGGCGCAGATCTGGAGGGAGCAGCTCGTTGCCGTACGTCAGAAGCGGGGCCCGGCAGCTGCAGCGGCTGGAGCGGCTGCAGCTGCGGATGGGCGAGGCAAGGGACGGAGGGCCGCCTGATGCCCCTGCCCCGCTACCGCCGTCGCGCCGCTGCTGCAGAGTGGCAGGAAGGGCCCCGGGCGCCTGCCCCCTCCGGCGAGGAGCGCACCCTACAGGCCCGCTGCGAGGCCGTGCTGCGGGAGCTGCAGTCCTGGGGCGTGCCGCTCATCTGGGCCCACATCCCCGACGTGGCGATGCAGCGTGGCGTGGCCGGGAGGCAGCAGGCGAAGCGCCGGGGGCTCCCCGACCTGATCATCGGCCTGCCCGGGCGGGGCGTGGTGCTCGGCATCGAGCTCAAGACCGAGAGCGGCAAGCTGCGGCCGGAGCAGGCGGTGTGGCAGGTGTCGTTCGGCGCTCGAGGGTGCGTGGCCCGGAGCGAGGCAGAGATGCTCGACTTTTTGCGGAGATGGGGGGCGGTGCAGTGAGCGATCGAGCTGCAGGCTTTGCCATCCCGTTCGAGCGGTGGGGTGCGGACTGGTTGCCGGTAGCGCTGCGGTGCGCCGGCGGAGGAGCAGCAGCAGCATGAGTAAGGTCGTCCCCATCCTCCACCTCAACAGCTGGGTGCCCGCGCTGCTGTCCCTCGTGATCCGTCCGGCGGCCGTCACCATCGGCAGGCACATCTTCGTGCGCGGGGGCGTCGAGGCCTCTGACCGGCTGCTGCGCCACGAGGCCGTGCACGTGCTGCAGTTCGAGGAGCTCGGCCTGCTCCGCTTCGGCTGGTTCTACGTCCTCGACTGGCTGCGGGCCCGCTGGGCGCTGCGCTGGCAGGAGGACGCCGGAGCCATGGCCTACCGGGCCATCCGGCTCGAGCAGGAGGCCAGAGCCCTCGAAGACAAGCCCGAGCCCTGGCGGGAGGTGTGGCGCCATCGGGAGCGGGAAGGGTGGCGGCACTTCTCGGTAGGGGAGTGACCGTGGCGGATGATCGTCGGCGCCTCGACCAGCAGCTGCAGGTCCAGATGGGCAGCATGATGCTCGTCGACTGCCAGCGACTGAAGGTGCGGCTCCAGCTGCGCCTCTGCGTAGATCGGCGCATGGGCCGGGCCAAGGGGCTGCAGGCGGAGGACCTGATGGCCTGCAAGCATTGCGCTGTCGGCGAACAGCGCTGCCTTGCGAGCGGGGACATGGTGTCCGTGTCGGCCGAACTGGCGAAGCGGGTGCTGCAGCAGCCTGGAACGGCGCTCCCGAGCAGTAGGCCTCCGCGCGGATGCTGTCGACCGTCTTGTCCCGGCCATGCCAGGGAGCGAGCAGAGAAGCGCGGCCGGGGCGGCGGATCCTCGCACGATCCTCGCTACTGCTCCATGAGCTGCAGGAAAGAGACGGACAAGATCCGAGCGAGGATCAGCTACTTGCGCAAGCGCGGGCGGATGCAAGAGGCCGAGGCTCTTCGCCACGAGCTCGACGAGTGGGCCGTCTCCGTCGGCTGGCCAATGCGGGAGGGCACCGAACCTCGTAGCGCTCCTAGCGGTCAGGGTGAAGCTGGAGGAGGTGCGAGGTCGAGGGTGGGCGCTGCCTGCGTGATCGTGATCGGGACCCTGCCAGAGGAGTTGAAGGACATGGTCGAGCAGCTGCAGCGCAGAGTTGGGTCGTCCGTGGCCGGCGGGGAGGGCTGAGCGATGGCCTACCCGCCCACCCACAGGAAGAAGGCACGAGAGCTGCATGCCGCAGGGAACAGCTACCAGCAGATCGCCAATGAACTGAATGTGCGTTCTTTGTCTACAGTGCACGCCTGGGTGAACAGCGAGGAAAAGGTCGTCGTCCAACTGCCTGACGAATCTTCGTTATCCGGGTCAAAAACCGAAGGGCGAAAACCGAAAAGCGAAACCGAAGCGCAGGCGACCAGCCAGCCCCAGTCCAAGCAGAAGGCGAGCGAGCAGCTCAAGGAGGCGACGCTCAAGGTCATCGCCGAGTTGGAGTCGCTGAGCAAGGAACCGCCGGCCGACGAGAATCACCCGGCCATCGCCGATCCGCGAGCCATGGCCGACCGGCTGGCCGTGCTTTCGTGGGACCTGACGACAGCGTTGAGGGCGGTGATTCCGTTCGGCGACGTGAAGCAGATCAGCGGAGCGCTCAAGGTCTGCGTCGACGCAGAGCGCCTGCTGCGTGGCAAGGCCACCATGATCATCGGCGGCAGCATCGCCGTTTCAGGAGAAGAGGGGCAGCGTGAGCAGCTTGGCAGCCGCATCGACGCCATCAGCGCCCGTCTCGAGGACCGAGCCCGTTCCGCCCGCATCCAGGGAGTCATTCCGGGAGGCTCTGGCGGCGAAGATCGCTCGTCTTCGGGCAGCGTGGGCTGAGGCCGCTCAGTTCCTCACCCCTGCGGAGCTGATCAGCGTCAGCAGGGAGGTCGAGGATCTGGAGATCGAGCTCGACGTCCTCGACCGCGAGGAGCGCAAGGCCCGGGGCCTGAGCGACCCCCTCTGGTTCGGCGCCTACTACCTGCCGGAGAAGTTCACCTGCGCGTTCGGCCCGCATCACGAGCAGATCGTCAACGACTACGTGGAGATGGTCGTTGACCGAACGCTGCCCAGCGCCCCGCAGACCGACACCCGGGACTGGAGGAGCGTCCAGGTTCTCGTCGACCGGGACGGCATCCCCGCCGGGGCCAACATCGACCGGGAGGAGGGCGAGAGCGAGGAGGACGCAGCGAAGCGGTTGCCGTCCGTCTACTACTCCCCCGACGAGTGGGAGGCCTTGACTCGAGAGCAGGCACTGGATGCCGCTCCTCGCTCGGCCGCCGACGCCTGCCCCCGCCAGCACGGGAAAACCTCGATCTACGACCTGCTGCGCCTGCACGCCGTGGCCTACAAGCTGACCCGGTTCATGATGATCGGCGCCGACACCATGGGGCAGGGGAAGGCCTACCTCTCTGCGCTGAAGGCGGAACTGGAGGGCAACGAGCGCTTTCGGGACGACTTCGGCGACCTGGTGCCGAAGAAGGGCGGCAAGTGGACCGAGGTCGACATCATCACCAGCACCGGCATCCGGGTGGTGGTGTTCGGCACCCGAACGAAGATCCGCGGGGCGAAATACGGCGATTACCGGCCCGACCTGGTGATCCTCGACGACGGCGAGAACGACGAGTTCGTGGATACCGAGGCCCAGCGCCAGAAGACGCTGGACTGGCTGACCAAGGTGCTGATCCCCTGCCTGGACAACCAGGCAGGCGTGCTCATCGTCGTGGGCACGATCCTGCACCACGACAGCATGCTCGCCAGGCTGCTGAGCAAGGACCACTTCAAGACCTGGCGCAAGCGGCTCTACCGCGCCCTGTACCAGGATGTGCGCAAGGTCCCGAGCCGCAAGGCTGCCCTCGGCTACATCGAGAAGCTCGTCCAGTGGTCGCTCTGGCCGTCCCGCTGGCCCGTTTCCAGGCTGCTGCAGGAGCGCTGGGACATCGGCCCCGTCGCCTTCGAGGCTGAATACCAGAACGAGCCGATGGCCGACGAGGCCTCAGCGTTCAAGCTCGAGGGACTGAAGGCGGCCAAGGAGCGCGGGCGGGGCCGGCGCTTCTGCGAGTCCTGGGACGACGTCGTTCGGGCCATGGGGGGCGTCGAACCTCTCGCCGTGTTCCAGGCATGGGACTTCGGCTGGGTGCGGGACAAGGACCACGCCGAGGCTTCGGACTCGAACTACACGTTCTCTGGCGCGGTGGCCATCCATCCCGAGACCCGTCACCTCGTGGTGCTGCGGCTGTACCGCGAGCGCGGCATGACGCCCGCGCAGACGCGCCAGCGAATGGAGGCCGAGGCCGCCTACATCCGCCCCGATGAGCTCGACGTGATGTTCCGGGTGGCGGTCGAGACGGTCGGATTGCAGAAGGAGCTCTACTTCCACGGCGTGCGCAGTTCGTCCGACCTGCCGCTCAAGGCCATCAACACCGACAAGCGCAAGCGCCATCTGCGCGACGGCGTCCCCGGGCTCAGCGCCTACTTCGAGAATGGCCAGATCGAGCTGCCCTACCCCGAGGGCGATGATCCGCAGGCCATCGAGCAGCGCGCCCTCGTCGACGTGCTCTGCAACGAGCTCTGGGGCTGGGGCAAAGAGGGCCACGACGACGGCGTGATGATGCTCTGGTTCCTCATGACGCTCGTCCGCAAGTTCCTGCGGGCCCTGGACCGCCGCCGGCAGCAGGGCGGAGCGACAGACGCCAGATGGCAGGGTGGGGCGCTGGATGACGACTCGGCCGGGGATGGGCCAGCCAGCGGCAATCGCCAGGGGAACAACGACAAGGGCCACGAGCCGCTCGACGTCGCCAACCTGGAGGCCATGAAGGCGCAGCTCGAGGCCGAGCTCGCCGCACTGCAGCAGAGGCCCGCGAGGGCAGGAGCAACCGCATGAGCGACTCGCATCCGACCACTGCCCCAGGCGCCCTGATGGCCATGAACGCTGCCACGGTGCACGATCCGCTGGCCCCCCCGAGTGCTCCGGGCCGGCTCGACCCCGAGAGCATGCCGGGCAGCATGTTCTTCGTCGAGGCCGCCAAAGGGAAGACGCTGGCTGAGATCATCGGGCCCCATGGAGCGGAGTTGCTCGGCGAGGGGGGCGGCAGCCCCTCCCTGGTCGAGGCCGCGCACAAGGCTTGCAGCGAGAAGCTGGCCAGCGTGCGTCAGCAACACGAGGAGGCACGCAAGTCCGCCTACGAGGAGGGAGCGCCGGATGACGCTAGCCTGAGCGTGCGGGGCGGCGTGTCGCGCTACCTCGAGTCCGATCCGTTTTCCGGCTTCTACTGGACGCAGGAGCAGGCGGGAGACGGGCAGGCCAAGGCCGACACCTGGCCGATCGCCTCCGTCGAGAACCTCAGCGTGCTGTCCTCGATTTACGCCTGGAGCTCGATCCTGCCCTGCTGCGGCAACGCCATCGCCCGCAACGTCGAGATGCAGGGAGCCAACGATCCCAAGGAGACGGTCACCGTCAAGGAGGGCACGCCCGAGGCATTGAAAAAGGCCGTGCGTGCGGAGCGGCGTTTGCTCAAGCGCTTCCTCGAGTACTCGTTCGGCAGCGAGGACGACTGGGTCTCCGGCCTGAGCAAGGCTCGGCGCGATCGGGAGGGGATCGGCATGCGGGCCCTCGAGGCGCTGCGCACGCCACCTCCGCACCTGCGTCTGCCGCTGGGCTCCGATTCGAGCATCGACGCAACGGCCACCGCCAGCGGAGCGCTGTTCGGTCTGTTCGGCGGAACCAGCCCGATGCTCTCCGTGCCGGCGGTCATGGGGATGAAGTCGGCAGGGGACGCCTCGCCCGCCGATCCTGCCGTTGCCGCCCTCTACGCGCAGGCCGCTGCGTGGGCGCTCAACGCCGTCAAGTCCGGCCAGCAGCCCGACTGGTCGAAGGTCGACTATCGGGGGCGGCCATACGGGCTGCGCCACGTCGAAGCAGAGACGCTGCGCTGGTGTCCCGCCTGCGCTCCAATCCTGTCGCCGGTCTGGTGGCTCATCGACGGAGACGAGGACGATCCCGAGAACCTGCTCATCGGTGGTGAGCCCGTGCCTCGCTACGAGAAGGCCTACGAGACCCGCCGGTGGCGGCTCATCATCCACGAGCGGCGCGGCCAGTACGTCTACTTCCAGCAGTTCGGCGACCCCCGGATTGTCGACAGCCGCACCGGCGCCGTGATCGGCAACTACGCCCTCGGGCAGTGGCCGGACATGAAGGTCTTCCCTCCTTCGGTCTGGGCCAACGAGCTGCTCATCGACATCAACCCCGAGCCGACGTGGAGTCCCTACGGCGCCCCGTGGTGGTGGGGCGACCAGGAGCTGGTGCTCGGGCTGATGGGCGCCGAAGCCGCCGTCCATTCTGGGATCGTCAGCCCCAAGATCCCTCGGGTGATCATCAGTGTACTCGGCACCGCCGTCGCCAAGCAGATCCAGCGACAGAAGGAGATCAGCGACAAGGCAAGGGAGAACGCCCCAGAGAAGACCAACGAGGTGCTCTACCTCGAGGTCACGCCGCCCGGCGACATCGATCTGGGCGAGGACGGGGGGAACAAGGGGCGCCCCGTCTCGGTGGACCAGATCAAGGTTATCCCTGACGACATGTACGGTCCCTTCATCGACCGGGCCCGCAAGATCATCCGCGGCACCAAAGGATTGAGCAACAAGGCCCTCGGCGAGAGCGAGGACGACAGCTTCGCCAGCGCCGAGAGCTCGCTGATCATGGACGACCACCAAGTCTACGGCCCAGAGCGTCGCCGCACCATGAATTGGCTGGATCCGCTCTGGCACGCCATGCGCGTTCGCTTCCACCAGATGACCCTGCGTGGCCCGAAGATCATGAGCAGCGATCAACGGGAGAAGTGGCTGCGGCTGGCCAAGGAGCTGGGCGCAGACACGCCGGAGCGAAGCCGTCAGCTCATTTCTCGGGAGATTGGCGAGGACTGGCCGCAGATCGAAGGCGACTGGGGCGACCAGCCCTGGGACCTCACGCTGGCAGCGGCGAAGATGGGGCAGATCCCCGGCCAGGAGCCGCAGCCCGGAGCGCAGCACGGGTTGCCCGGGGGGACCTCCGGCGCACCCCAGGCCCCGACGGCCCAGGCCGGACAGCAGCCGGAGGCGCAGCCACCGGCCAAGCCTTCGGCTGCGTCCGCTTCGAGCGAGGGGAACACCCCGGGCACTGAGCGGGGCCGCGCCGAGAAGGGAGCCGGAGGTTTTGCCGCTCCCGATCTGGCTGCAGCGCAACTCGATGCCGATCAGGACATCGTGGTCGCGCTGAGGGCCCTCAAGGGCGTGCTGGTCCAGAAGGTAGCGCTGCAGCAGCGCAGCGTCTCCACCCCGGAGCAGCAGGGATGACCTGCTCCTGCGCTCACCACCCACTCTCCGCCCTCGCTGCGGCATCGTCCCTCTGGCCCCCCCACGGGGCGTGGTCGCTCGAGACCGCAGCCGAGAAGGGTGTCCGGCTCGCAGAGGACTGTGTCCTGCTGGCCCAGAAGGACGACGACCAGCAGCAGGCCCGGCTGCGGAAGCTCGTCCGTGTCGAGCACGACCTGGCCACGCTGAGCGCCGAAGAATGGGACCGCCGGGCCCGCAAGGCACTCAAGGCCATCGGCAAGCTCGCATCGACGAAGCCAGCGATGGCCCGCACGGTGCTGCGCATCATCGCTCGACGCTTCGACGGCCTCGAGGAGTCGCTGCAGCCGCTCTACGAGGACAAGATTGGCATCGCGTACGGCATTGGCCGAGACGGCGTGGCGGCCGACCTGAAGCAGAGCGTGACCTTCAACACCGTCGACCAGCAGGCCAAGGGATGGCTCGCCGACCACCACCTGTACTGGGTCGGCAAGGCCTACCCCGACCAGTTCAGTGGGCGCATCGCTGGCATCGTCGACGAACACGTCGTCCAGCAGGGGCTGAGCTACAAGGACGCAGCCAAGGTGCTGCAGACGCAGCTCGGCCCGGAGCTCGTCGGCGAGAAGCCGCTGTCCTACTGGGAGGTGGTGGCCAACGCCGCAGCAGTGCGGTCGCGCTCCTTCGGCGCCGTGGAGTCCTTCGTCCAGGGCGGCATCAGCGTGGTCGAGATCCTCAACCCCGAGGACGAGGCCACCTGCCCGACCTGCCGCCACCTGAGCGGGCAGCGCTTCGAGATCGCCCAGGTGGTGGGCCAGCGCAACGCCATGATGGAGGCTGGGAGCCCTGAGGAGGCCAAGCAGGTCGCACCATGGCGTCCGCCGGCGGACGTGGTGGGCAAGGGTGCGGCCGAGCTGGCGAGCCAGGGCACCGTGTTGCCGCCGTACCACGGGCGATGCCGGTGCACGGCGAACGCTTGGGTGGAGGGGGCGAGCGAGTACACGCCGAGCTATCCGCCGGCGCCCGTCCTGCCTCCAACAGCATCCGTCCCTCGACCGGTCATCCCAGGGAGCAAGCTCGAGATGGCCAGCCCCGTGCAGGAGAGCACAGTGGAGCAGGTGCACGAGGCCTTCCGAAATACGCCAGATCATGTAAGGAGGCGGCTCAAGGCGGCCAAAGTCGAGTACGTCGTCGGAGAGAAGGTAGTTGACCATGCGCCCGAGCTGGCCTCGCAGCGCCCACGCAACTTCTTTCCTGGAACCACCTTCGAGCACGTCCAGGCCGTGTTCTACGACAACAAGGTGATCTGCGCAGAGAAGTGGAAGGACTTCACAACCGGGCAGTGGATCGGCGATCGCCCTGTAGAGCGAGTCGTCCATCATGAGATCGGGCATGCTTTCGACTTATCGCGCAAGAATCCGCTGAGCGCCAGGAAGCCCTTCATGAAGGCCTACGCCAGCGACATCAGCGCGATGAAGAAAGAAAAACGGGCTCAACTTGACTACTTCTTGTCCGGGGACGGCGGGAATGAAGAGACATTCGCCGAGGCCTATAACATTGTTGTGAGCGGGAAATCGTCGATGGACGCTCCAAGGGAGCAGGCCTTCCGCGAGACGTTCCCCGGCGTGCTTGCGCACGTCCAGTCCATCGTCTATCCTAAAGGTCGATGAGCACGAAATCCAAGGTGGTTGTTGGCACTTGCTCTTGGGCAGACGGCAAGCTGAGCATCAGTCGGCCAGACTTCCCTTGCGAAATTCCTCCTAGCCTCGTTGCCCCGGGCGAGTCCATCCTGCAGGTGACGTACGAGATGCTGCTGCCCTACCTCGGCAAGGTCGTCCTCGTCGACTTCGAGGCGGGCACCATCGAGCCGTTCGTCGCCGGGGAGTAGCGCATCGAGCACTTCGTAGCCTGAGGGGATGAGGAGACATTCCCGCACGCCTTCCCGCCCACACCGCCGGCTTTCTCTGCACCCCCTACGCTGCACCGCACCCCTCTAGCGCTCCTAGCACTCACCATGAGGCTCTGAGATGGGCCCCGTGCTGGGGCCAAGCAACGAGTGCAGGAGCGATGAGCGGCATGGGTGATCGGAGAGCCTGGGAGCAACTGGTGGAGCAGGGGGCCGGACCGGCCGGCACCCCTGCGTCCACCGGGGCCGAGACGGCTCAGGTGGCGATCAAGTTCTCCGTCGAGCAGCTCTCTCCGTCCAACGTCGAGCGCATGGAGGCCACGGGGGTTCTCGCCCGTGCCTTCGACGGCTCCCTGGGCACGCTGGACGTGGACGGCGAGGCGATGACGGCAGCGGCCGTCTACGAGCTGGCACGGGCGTACATGCTGCAGGGCCGGCTGGCTGGTCATGACGTTCAGCACGACAAGCAGACCGACGCCGCCCGCCTCGTCGAGATCTTCGTCAACGACGAGCGAATCGCCTCTCCACTGTTCCCCGTGGACGCGTCGGTCGTGACCCTTCGCTACCACGACCCAGCGGTCTGGGAGCAGGTCAAGAGCGGCAAGCTGACAGGCTTCTCGTTCGAGGCCGACGTGATCGTGTTCATCGAGCACGTCGAGATGGTGATCCCCGCCAACCAGGTCCGTCTGCAGGAGGTCGAGTGAAGACCGGCACGTACAAGCTGGCAGCCGACGAGGTCCTGGAGACGCTGGACGACGGCAGTGTGCGTGTGCGTCGGGAGATCCCCTTCCTGATCCCGGTCAATGAGGCGCGGCGGATCTCGTCCGTGGGGCTGCCATCCAACCACACCCCCATCGCAGCGCTCAAGGGCGACAGCGAACCCGCTGGCGATCAGCGGGCAGCGAAGCAGGAGGTCCCCGTGGCCGAGAGGAACGAAGCCGCCGCAGCGTCCGAGCAGCAGACCCCCGAGCAGGCTCAGAAGGCCGCCGGCCGTTTCCAGCGCTTCATGTCCTGGTTCTCCGGCAGCAGCGACGACGCTCCGTTCGGGATCGAGCCGGTGGAGGCCGTCAAGGAAGGGGCCGCAGCGACTCCCGTCGTCATTGCTCCCCCGGTGCCGAGCTTGGTCGACAAGTTCGTCCTCAGGGAGTGGCGGGAGAAGTGGTGGAACCTGCGGGACGCTCTCGACGACGCGATGTGCGACGTCACCTCCAGCTGGGGCAGCAACTTCGATGGTCGCCGCGCCGAGTCGATGCGTCAGATCCTCGACGAGTTCCACGCCAAGGCGCTGCAGCTGCTGGGCCAGGCTCAGCTGGAAGGGCTCAAGAGCGCAGGCGAGCCCGTGCTGCCGTCCGAGCACGTCGAGGCTTCGAAGTCCGTCGCCCAGAAGGCGGGCAAGATGCTGAGCCAGGCCAACCTGGCGGACCTGCAGGCCGCAGCCACCGCGCTGCAGGGCATCCTGGACCGCGCAGCTCCCGCCGTCGAGATCGCCGCCGAGGCATCCGGCGAAGGCGCCGAGAAGGGCAAGATGCCCGCCTTCATCCAGGCGAAGATCGATGCGAAGTCCGAGGGCGAGGGCGGCACCGAATCCGGCGAGGCCGAGGGCGAAGCGGGCAAGGGCAAGACGGAAACCACGGCCGACGGGGAAGAGATTCCGACGGCCGGCAGCGCGCCCGCCAAGGGCGAGGAAGAGGAGCAGGCCATGGCCGAAAAGAAGGCGAGCGAGGCCGCCCTCCAGGCTCTGGAGGCGGTGAAGGGCGCGAAGACGGACAAGGAGCGGGCGGCAGCGTACCAGAAGATGGAAGCCGCCCTCAAGGGCACGCCCGACCCCAAGGTCGAGATGCAGGACGCCATCAAGGCGGCCGTGGCCGAGGCGGTCAAGCCCCTCTGGGACGGACTGAAGGCCGTGGCGCAGAAGGCCATCCCGGGGCTGGCCATCCCCGGCGACGACAGCCCGGCCGCCTCGCAGACCGCGCCCATCGACAACCCGGACAGCCCGGAGCAGGCGCTGCGCAACATGTTCAGCGGCTCGCTCAACCTCGGCAGCCCGCTGAGCAGCTCGGCCCCCGCCGGCGGCGAAGGCCCCTTCGGCGTGCTCGGGGCCCAGAAGGGAGCGGGCGGCCAGGCGGCCGATCCCCTCACCGCCCTCAAGGCGCAGGTGGGCGGGCTCCTGCTCGAGGCCCTGCGGCTCGAGGCCTCCGGTGCCGGCCGTGCTCTCCCGGCGGCGGGCGCAGCCCCCGCGGTCAAGGCCGGCGGGCTGGGCGAGGGCGACTCGGCGATCGACGATCTGCTGGGCTGAGCAAGAACGACCCGGACGGGCCTAAAGCGGCAAGGACTCCGCTGGACCCGTGCAGAAACAGCCTGAGGAGGGCGAGATGGGAACGAGGATCGAAGAGGAGTTCGCCCGGCTGGTGAATGCCCACAAGGCTGCCGGGCCGATGACCGCGGGCAACAGCGGTGGTGCGCGCATGCTCACCGGCCGCCGCTTCGTGGCGCTGCTGAACGAGACGGTCAACCGCAGCAACGTGCTGCGGCACGGCTGCCGCATGGCGACCATCGCCCCGGGGCAGTCGACCATCGACTTCCTGAACTTCGACGGCCAGTTCTGGCAGCACGTCCCCGAGGACGGAGACGCCATCGCCGTCAGCCGCGAACCGACCTACCGCGAGGTCGACGTGGATCCGGGCCACTACAAGATGGACCTGGAGCTCACCCGCTACGCCCAGCGTCGGGTGCAGTCCCTCACCGGCAGCGACCTGAAGGCCCAGGCTCGCGAGGGCTTCAAGGCCGCCTTCGGCAACAGCATGGCCCGCACGCTGATCAACGGCGACAAGACCAGCAGCGACAGCGGGCTGAACGGCTCCGACGGCATCTGCACCCGGGCCGAGGCCGGCGGGATGCAGATCGTCGACCTGTCCCAGGTGATCGGCGGCGTGCGTGTGGCCCAGAGCTACGACGCCACCAAGATCTACCCCCGGGCGCTCGAGGCGCTGGAGCGGCCCTTCCGCTCCAAGGCGCTGCGGCTCTACACCCACCCCGACGAGATCATCCACTACGGGAACTGGAAGCAGGCCCAGCATCCCAGCGCGGACACGCTCGTCAAGCAGATCCTCGACAACGGCATGACCGCCGGCCCGTGGGGCATGCCCGTCGTCGAGGTGGACCACTGGCCGGAGCTCATCGGCCCCAACGGCGCTCCCACCGCCGTGGTCGACGACGGCGACGGCACGATGACGGTCCGCGTGGCCACCATCCTCCCCGACGCCTACGACGCCGGAGCCGACAACCGTCGGGTGCGGATCACCCTGAAGGCCACCGGAGCCTACGAGCTCTGCACCGTGGCGCACGTGGGCGGGCAGAACCTGATCTACACCACGGGCGCCCTGGGCCAGACGGTGATCAGCGCCGTGGCCAGCGACTACGACGTGCAGGTCGCCGACGAGCGGTCGCTGATCCTGAGCGACCCCAACAACCTCGTCCTGGCGCTGGCCGACCAGATCCTGGCGCTGGCCGCGCTGGACAGCGACAAGCCGTCCGAGATCACCAAGGTCCACTGCTGGATGGACAGCGTGATCGTGCGGCCCGAGGCCGCCGTGCTGCTCAAGGGGTACTTCTACCCCAACCTGGCAGCCTGAGGCAGGTAACCCTGTGCCGGCCCGGCCGCTGAGGTGGCTGGGCCGGCACGATCCCTCAGATCCCGGCTGAGGAGGACAACGGTGGAAGAGCGCAACGGACAGCAGAACGCCGTGGCGGTGGGCAAGATCATCTACCGCTACGACTACAAGGGCCGCGCCAGCATGACGGCCAACGGCCGCACGTTCGTCCCCGGGCAGAGCTGCCATGCTCACCCCGGGACGGACTTCGACAAGTGGCTGAGGGAGAACAAGGCGTTCTCCGGGCCCACCATCGTCGTGGCCGGCGGAGAGAAGGCGGCGTCCGAGGCGCTGCATGCGGCGGAGATCGACCGCAAGCGGCGCGACATCCGGGAGGCCGAGCTGGCGAAGCAGGCCGAGCAGGAGCGGGCCGCCCGGGCCAAGGACAAGCAGGACAACGCCGAGCAGCAGGCCAGGCTGCAGGCGGAGATCGAGGCGCTGAAGGCCAAGATCGCCGCGGCCGGCGACCAGCCGGGGACGTCCAAGGGGCGGCGAGGGGCGAAGCAGGAGAAGGGAGAGGGCGGCGGGGCGCAGGCGTAGGGACGCCTGGCAGGACAACAAAAAACCGGCGCTCCGCTGAGGGGAGCGAAGGAGCAGAGCGATGAACGCAGACAAGTTTCTGGGCAGGACCGACCTGCCGGCGAGCTTCTTCCGCTACCAGGTCGATGGGATCCTGGCCGCAGCGGCCTCCACCCCCAGCGTCCAGGGAGCCCTGTTGGGGGGGAACAACAGCGCCATCCGCGTCAACGAGAGTGCGGGCCATGCGGTGCTGCCCGGCAAGGACGGCAACGGCTCCCCCGCGCTCGCCGAGCGGGTCGCCACGGCCGACGTGGTGCTGGTCAACGAGGCCAACTGGATCACGCTGCTGTACGACCGCAAGATCACCCGGGTGGCCTACCGGCGCCACGACACCGGCGCCATCGCCTACGTCAACGTCTTCGGCGCCGAGGCGGCCCACGGCTCCGCGGTGGCCGCGACGCCGGCAGCGATCCAGGCGGCCGTGGGCGACGGCAACCCCTGGATCTCGCTGTACGTCGTCACGGTGTACCGCTCGGCCGATGCGGTCGTGGCGCTGGCCTACGACAACGCCGAGCGGCCCTTCGGCGTGCCCCGCTCCGATGGCCTGATGCGCACCAGCTCCCTCTGAGCCTGGGTGCATGAACTGAAGTCCCAGCAGCTCGCCAGGGCGGGCAGGAGGGAGTGAGATGTCGTACCCGACCGAAGAGCAGAAGAGAGGGCTGGAGCTGCTGGCCACCCTCGCTGAGGCGCTCGCCACCGGCGGAGCGCTGACCAAGGTCCTGGAAGCGGGCGGCGCGCTGACCAAGACCCTGGAGACCGGTGGTGCGCTGACCAAGGTCTTCGAGACCGGCGGAGCTCTCACCAAGCTCCTGGAGAGCGGCGGCGACCTCTTCGCCGAGATCGAGTCGATCAAGACCGCGCTGCAGGCCGGCGGTGGCACCGAGGCGGCGCTGCAGGCGATCGCTGCCGCCATCGCGAGGACCGGCGTCGAGCTGCTCTACACCAACACGGCCGACTCCACCGAGGCCGGCAACTCGGTCGATGAGCAGTTCTTCGACGCCCTCTACGTTCTGGCGGCGGGCAAGGGCAAGGCCGGCGACGAGATCGAGATCGACTTCGACGCCCTGGTCAGCGGCGCCATGGGCGGCGGCGGCAATGCCACCTTCCAGATCTACGTGGGCACGCAGGTGGTTTACACCTCCGGCGCCTTCGCCGCGGCGCAGAACGATCGGGCGGCCGGCAAGGTCCGCATCAAGCTGCGTGCAGCCAACGCCGCAGTGGTCGAGGAGATCTCTGCGACGGGGGCTCCGGGGACCGCCGTGGCGACGGTGAAGCGCACCACCGGCCTGACCATCGACCCCGCGGTGGCGCAGACGATCCGCATGTCCGTCACCTTCGCCGTCGCCGACGCCGGCAACGTGGCGAAGCTGCAGGACCTGGCCGTCCGGGTGGCGCACATCTGATCCTGACCCGCCGGGAGGGCGGCGCCCTTCCGGTACCGCCCTCCCGGCCACGGAGCTGAGCCCATGGCCGACCTCGTCACCCTCGCCTACATCCGGGCCCAGGGCCTCACGGAGGCGCAGGCCTCCGACCTGCAGGTCAGCGCCGGGATCTCGCTGGCGTCCGAGTACTTCCAGGACGAGGTCGGCATGGACTTCTCTCCCAGCGTCTACACGGCCGACGATCCCCTGCGGGTCGACGGGAGCGGGCACGACACGCTCTTCCTCGAGCAGCCGGTCATCTCGCTGACGGAGATGGGTGAGTACAAGCGAGGGGTTTCCGGCGACACCAAGGTCGCATTCCCCTCCTACCGCTACGAGGTCTACAACCGGCGCGGGCGACGGGGGGACGACGACCGCAGCAACCCCAAGATCGTGATGGTCCGGGCAGGGACTGGCTCGTTGACCTACTTCGGTGGCCAGTCGCTCGTGAGCAGCGTCTTCCCAAAGGGGAGCAAGAACGTCTACCTGGTGGGCAGCTTCGGGTGGACCGTGAGCGTCGGCGACGAGGAGGTGGCGCCGCTGGACGTGCAGCGGGCCGTGGCCACCCTGGTGATCTGCGACGACGCCTGGCAGCTGGCCAACGACACCCGTCCGAGCAGCATCGACGAGCCGCTGCGCCGCTTCATCCTGAGCGAGACCACCGAGGGCCACCACTACCAGCTGTCCAAGACCGCGGCCAGCGGCGGCCCCTCGGGCATCCGCAGCGTGGATCGCATCATTGCTCGCTACCAGGCCTTGCGGCCGCACTACGTGGGGGCGTGACATGCCAGGCATTCGACCGAAGCTGATCCACCCCGTCCAGGTGACGATCCAGCCCATCGACCCGGCGACCACGTCTTACGACACCGGCGCCCGGGAGCAGATCCCCAGCGTGGCCCGCAAGGCCGCAGTGACCATCCCGGCGCAGGTGCACTGGTCCAGGCTGCTGGACGTCGAGCAGACGATGACAGGCAACGTCGAGCACTACGACGGCTGGCTGGCCTTCGAGCGGGCAGATCTGGAGAAGTACAGCTATGCCCCCGCCGACGGGGATCGGGTGACAGCGATCGAGGGCGTCAAAGCGCTGCTCTACCTGCAGCCCAATGCCCAGCAGCGCGGCCAGTATCAGGGCCGTCACAACCTCGTCCGCGTCTTCTTCCGGGACCGCGGGGCGAGGAGGGACTGAGGGATGGCCACCTCCGGACTGCGCCTGACGGGCAACTGGAACAACTTCCTGCGCGCCCTGGATCCCAAGGCCTTCGAGCAGCGGCTGCGCCGAGAGGTCCGGCGGGCGACGCAGCGCAACGCACTCATCGTGCAGCGGGCGATCCGCAAGCGCATCCAGGAAGGCGACTACGCTGCCAACTCCCCGCTGACCCTGGCGATCAAGGCACCGAAGAGCAAGCCGCTCGTGGTGTCCGGCGGCCTGTTTCAGGCCATCACGCAGGAGCTCGCCAGCGACTTCGTCGCCTTCGTGGGCCTGAAGTTCGGCGCCAAGGGCAAGGACCGGCAGGACCTGGTCAACGTCGGCCTGGCGCTGCACGAGGGCTTCACGCTCAAGGTCACGCCGGCCATGCGCCGGGCCGTGTTCGCCAAGATGCGGGCCAACCGGAGCAAGGCGAAGGAGCAGCACCTGGCGAAGATTCCGGGGGCGAGGGTCGAGAGCGGCCCGGCAACCAGAGGGGGCGACGGCCGCTTCGTCAAGGGGGCCAAGATCCGCGTCGAAGGGCAGGGCGCCGAGACGTGGGTCATCCCCTCGCGGCCCTTCGTCCGACAGGTGATCGAAGACCCGGAGATCCAGCAGCAGCTCCGGACCAACTGGGAAAAGGCAGTCGGGGAGGCCCTGCTGCACTTCTGAGGAGGCAATGTGGCGCGCACCCTGACCGGCATGGTCCTCGACCTCACCCTCGACGAGCAGCGGGCGGAGCTGTTCGGCGGCCTGCTCTACCCCAACGGGCAGCGCGAGTTGCTGCACCGGGTGCTCCTGTCCTCAGGGGACCAGCCCGCCTGGGATGCTGATCTGCGAGAGAGCTACGGCGACAGGGTGACTCTGCGGCCCACGGCCCCCTTCTCCGGCATCTACGCTACGGGTGCAGCCGGAGCAGCAATCCTTGGCACCTACCTGCGCACCGTGCCAGCGGCGAAGCAGTGGGCGGCGCTCGAGATGCTCCACTCTGAGCCCGACGGGACGTCCGTTCGCTTCCTGCTCGGCAACGCCGCAGGCCTGGCGCAACGCTGGACAGGGGCAGCATGGGCCGTCGTGACCAACTTGAGCGTGGAGGCCAGCTGGAACACCGCCGCCGAGGTGGCCGCAGGCTTCCCCTTCTGGACTGGGACGGCGCTCCGGGTGCTGTTCCGCCTGGAGACCTCGGACGAGACCGTCACGCCGGTCGTCTATGGGGCCCGGGCGCTGGTGCGCATCTTCTCGCCGAGCCCCGACGAAGACCTCGTGCACCGCACCCTGCTCCCCTGGCTGGCCCAGCTGCAGATCTCGGCACGGCTGCAGGTGCGGGCCGATGGTTCGGGCTTCGTGGACCTGTCCGGCCTGGAGGAGTATCGCCTGCGGGACGAGACCAACGCCTTCGCCCTGGAGGTGGTCTCCGTGCACAACGTCACCGGCGACCCCGGGGAGGCGACGGAGCTGCTGTCCGCCTGGAGCCCAGCGACAGCACTGGCGACGCTCGTGGCGGCGCAGACCGAAGGAGATCTGCTGCAGCTGGATCTGCTCGTGCGGCCCATCGCCGCTCGGGCCACGAGCCAGGACTTCTTCGAGCTGGCCCGGCTCCCGGCCGTCGTGCTCGAGCAGCTGCGGCTCGAACCCTGGGGGCAGTCCCACGGGTTGCACGGCAGGACGCTGGTCCGAGACACCTCAGCCTTGACGGCCCGGCGCATCCCTACCCCGTTGCACCTCACGGCCACGTTCCAGCTGAGGCTCGTGGCCCAGTACGACACGGACCTGCATCGCTTCATCGGCGCCCTGGAGGTGAGCCAGGCTGCCCCCTCTAGCGCTCCTAGCGGTCACCCTGTCAGTGCGATCACCGGCGAGCCGCTCAGGCTGCGTCGGCTCACAGGATGGACTGAGCAGGATGGCGGATTGTCAGCGACGTCGATGTGGCAGGCCCGGGGCATGCAGGCCCTGCGCGGCCCAGACGAGCTGGCCCTCCTCATCGGCTCGGTCTCGGTCGATCCGCAGGAGATCCCGGTGGAGTAGTGGCTGTCGCCGCCTCCCCGGCCCGGAGGCAGCATGACCGTCTACGGAGCGAAGAACGCGCCCGGCACCGCCCTCGAGCTGCAGACCCCGGACAAGGGCATTCCGGCGGCGGCCCTGGGCACCACGGTGCTGTACGGTGCCTTTGAACGCGGCCCCGTGGGCGCCCCCCGCGTGCCCCCGGTCCGGACGAGCACCAAAGGAGCGCTGCAGCGGCGGCGCGGCGGCTTCATGGCCGACTACTTCGGCCGGGACGCTGCCCGCGACTTCTTGGAGGCCGCCGGCGGCGCCGGCTCGCTTCACACCATCCGCGTGACCGACGGCACCGAGCGCAAGGCGAGCATCGTCCTGCGTGGGCGCAAGCCGCCCCGGGGCACGTTGTTCCACCAGCCCGACGCCGCCTTCAACATCGACGCCCTGACCATCACGGCGAAGAACGGCGGCTCGGCGGACGGCAAGCGCAAGGTCTACGGCGGCCTGCTCTCCGGGGCGGGCCAGGTGGTGACCAACACGGTCGCCACCGGCAAGACCATGCTCAAGGACGAGTACAAGGGCGGCACCTTCCGCCTGATGGGCGTCTCGTCCAAGAGCTACACTGTGGTGAGCAACACGGCCGCCGGCGTCTTCACCTTCGCCTCCGACCTGAACCTCTCCGCCGACCTCACGGCGGACGATCCGACCAACCTCCGCTGGAACGTCGAGCTCGAAAACCTCGAGGCCGACGGAAACCGTAAGGCGATCGGCGTGCGGGTGGTCCCCCGGGGGCAGCGGCGGCCCACGGCCGACTTCGGCGCGCTGATCTACCTGGATCGCAGCAAGGTCTGGGACGAGGCCGACCTGGCCATGGTGTCCGCCACGGGACGCAAGGAGGTCGCTGCGACCACGGACAAGCGGTCCGACAACTACGAGGTCGACATCGCCAACGAGTGGTCGGGCTCCGACGATCCGCTCGCCCGGCCGGCAAACTGGGCCGGCATCCTCGCCGCTGGCGGGTTGGGCTCCAACACGATCACCGTCCACATCGTCGAGTGGCGGATCACCACCGGTGACGCCGACGGCTACCTGACCGCCTTCCTCTTCGGCTCCGACGTCCGTGAGGATGAGCTGACCCTGGACTTCACGGGGGCCACGGCGTTCACCGTCCGCTCGACGCTGGTGGACGACATCCCCGCCGAGGTCGCCCTGGGCGCCAAGACCTACCACCAGCTGCACCCGTTCCTGGCGGGCTTCACGATCGCTGCGGGCAGCACGCCGTTCCAGGCGGGCGACCAGGTCAAGATCCGGATCAAGCCGCTGCCGACCGACGGCAGCATGAAGGGGGCGTTGCTCTACCCCGACGGGGCCGGGACCAACGCCGCCAAGGCCATCCCGATCCTGAGCAACACGGCGAACACCATCACCGTGCCCAGCTCCTACGACCTGACCAGCTACGCCAGCGAGCCCATCGAGGCCGCCGTGGAGTCGCTGGACGCCGGCCCCTGGGACTGCGATCCGGCCCTGACCCTGACCGGGATCACCGTCGACGGCGTCGCCGTGGCCGACTTCACCACGAGCATCGAAGCGGCCCAGACTGCCGCGCTACTCAAGATCGACTGGGAGGCCCACGACGCCCGGCTGCTGGCCACCATCCAGGCCGACGGCACCGTGCTCCTCGGCGGCCGCTCCACGGGGGCCGGCGCCTCCTTCGGCTACACCGGCGGCACGATGTGCGGCGTGATCGTCCCCGCTGCGCCCCAGGCTGTGACGGGCACCGACGGCAGCCTGATCCTCGTCGAGCACACCCAGGAGCTCGGCGGCGGCTACGCCGGCCTGGCCAACCTCGCCAACTCGCACATGGTCTCGGCCATGGACCCCAGTGGTTCGATCGCCCAGCTGTTCGATGCCAACGTGGGCATGCCGCAGATCGCCGCCCCGGGCTGGACCGACGACGCCGTGATCGCCGCCGGCCAGTCGCTCGCCGAGGCAGATCTCGGCATCTACGTCCCCGACTTCGGCCAGGCCATTCTGACCGAAGAGGCCGCGGTGGCGCAGGTGGCCGGCGTCTGGGGTGAGAGCGATTTCTACCAGCCGCACTGGCCGTCCTGGGCCTACATGGACCGGCCCGAGACCGGTGAGCGCGACCTGCTGCTGCCGGTGACTGGCAAGGTGCTCGGCCTGCGGGCCTACAGCTGGGCCAAGTACGGCATGGGCAAGGCCCCGGCCGGCGACGAGCTGCAGATCGCCGGGATCAATCGCTGGCTGAAGGCCGACTACGAGGTGCCGGCCGACGCCGAGCAGATCAACCGGGCAGGGATCGTCGCCCTGACCCCCTATGGGACGGCCAAGCCGCTCGTCTGGGGCGATCGGATGCCCGGCCGCACGCGCACCTGGCTGCACAAGGCCTGCCTGGCCTACCAGCTGGCCCGGGAGCTGCTCTGGAAGGGGAGTCCGATCAAGGGCTACATCTTCCGGATCAACGACGCCCTGACCTGGGCCCCCCTCAAGGTGGCCGTGCGGGGACTGCTCGAGCAGCACTACCGAGCCGGGTGGTTTCGCCGGGATCTGCCCCGGGGCTTCGAGGACGCGGTGTCCGTGCGCATCGACAGCGAGACGACGCCGGAGGCGGAGACCTCCCAGGGGAGGGCCGTGCTGGTCATCGGCTACGTGGCGCCCGACACCATCGAGCAGGTCTACATCAAGCTCGGCGAGCAGGGCCTGGTCGGCTGAGGAGTGGGGCTGCTGCCCCAGTAGCAGGAGGATCGCATGCCCGGTACCAATCCCGCCCAGGCGCACAAGTACAAGTTGACGCTGGACGGCGTCGACCTGGATCTCATCAAGGCCGGGATCACCAGCCTGACCCAGGCGCAGAAGGTCGTCGAGCTGTCGGACCTGAGCAAGCTGCCCACCGACCGCAAGGAGTCGGCGGAGTTCCCCGTCACCTTCGATTCGGACAACGTGGTCGACCTGGCGATCATGCGGGCCCTGAAGGCCACGCAGAAGCGGGTCGACGGCACGCTCCAGGTGTTGGACAACTCGGGCACCAAGCCCGTGCTGGTCTACCAGCTGTCCAACTTCTGCGTCAGCGACGAGAAGCCCACGCAGGACCTCGACACCAAAGGGGCAGGCGACCCCGTGAACGTCGAGTTCTCCTGCCATGCAAAGGTCACCAGCCTGCCCAGCTGACGAGCAGCCGGCGGGCGCAACCCATGAAGCCTATCCCGGAGGCAACATGAGCGACGCGCTGCAGAGAGACACCACACCATCCCCCCCCCAGGGCTTCGAAGGCTCGGAGCCGGACGAAGAGGTCATCGACGACGGTGAGGAGGTCCTCGAAGACCTCGGCCAGCGCTGGACCACCCTGGGCGAGCTGGGCAACACCCTCCCGCTCGCCGTGGGTCCGGACCGCAGCTTCAGCTTCAAGACGATGAACCTGGATCTGCGAGCCAAGGTCAGTGAAGTGCTGGACAAACATCGCCAGCGGGAGACCGCGACGGGGCTGGCCACCTTTGCCATCGCCGCGTCGCTGGAGAGCATGCAGGGACAGGACGTCGCCGGCGCCAAGCTGGAGGAGATCGTGGCGCTGCTGCGGCAGCTGCCTTGGACCTCCGTCACGTTCGTGACCTACCAGCTGCAGCTGGCCAAGATGGCCGGCGAGGACACGATGCAGCTGGGCCAGCGCAAGTGCACGCTTTGCGGCCGGCCGCACCGCAACGCCGTGGCGTCCCTGAGGAGCATGCGGGTGCGCGCCTACGGCCAGCTGGAACAGCTCCCCGAGGAGACGCTGGAGCTGTACGACGGGCTGCGTTTCGGCGGCAAGGTGGCTTCGCAGGTCACGATCCGCCCGGCCCGCTGGGACTTCATGGCCCGGTTGGCCGACGGGAACCTGGAGAAGGCGCCGGTGGTGCTCCGGTCGGCCCTTCGATCGGCGATTTGCCGGCTGGACAGCCACGAGGGCATCGTGACCCCCGACGAGGCGGCGCTTGGCGGCCTCAGCGAGCGAGACATCGACCTGCTGGACAGGGAGCACACGCTGCTGTCGGGCGGCCCGCTGTCGGTCGTGGAGGCGCAGTGCCAGGGTCATACATGGCCCGTGCTGTACCCGTGGCAGTCTGCCGCTTTTTTCGGGGGGTCGCGGGACCGCAGGTCTCGCAGGATGAGCGGACGCGGGAAGACATCGTCGCCCAGGTAGAGCTGCTCGGCCGGCATGCCGGGCAGTCCTGGGAGGCGGTGATGTCGATGCCCGACTGGCTGCGCAGAGACCTCGTGGTCCGGGCAGTGCAGCGGGAGAAGCAGGCGCAGGAGCTGTCCAGGACCAACCCCCTGGCGGCCCTGATGCTGCTCGGCAGGTAGGAGGAGCAAGGCCCCGTGTCGACCCTGATGCAGAAGCTCTTTGGGCTCGGCGCCGTGCTGGACTTCAACAGCCGGGATGCTGTCGCTCGCATGGGCACTGCGGAGCGCGCAGCGGGGCATCTGCGCAAGGGCATGCTCGACATCGGGGTTGGGGCCCGCAAGGGAGCGGGCGGGCTCGCCCAGATGGGCATCGCAGCTGCTCCCGTTACGGCCGTTCTGGGCATGGGGATCAAGCGAGCTGTCGACTTCGAAGATGGCATGGCCCGCATCGGCACCCTGTTGACCGGGTCGGACATGGGGCAGCTGCCTCGCATCGGCTCCGACCTTGACGCCATGACTCGCAGATTCGGCATGGCCGCCGACGTCATGCAGAACGCCGGGTTCCAGGCCCTCTCCGCCTCCGTGCCCGTGCAAGATCTGGGGCGCTTCCTCGACGTCGCCGCCCGAGCCGCGGTGGGCGGCTACACGCAGATCGACGTCGCTGTCGATGGCTTGACCAACGTCCTGAACGCGTACGAAATGGACATGGACAGGGCGATCGAGGTCTCCGACGCCTTCTTCGTGGCCAACCGCCGAGGCAAAACGACCTTCGCAGAACTGGCAGGAACACTGGGCGGCGTGGCACCGATGGCGAAGTCCATGGGCGTCCACATGCAGGAGCTGGCCGGGGTCGTGGCGACCGTGACGAAGAACGGAATCACAACCAGCCAGACGGTTACAGGCCTGAAGGCGGCCCTGACCAACATCCTCAAGCCGACGCAGGACGCGAAGGACGAGGCGAAGCGGCTCGGTCTGCAGCTGGGCCCAGAAGGGATCGCAAGGGCCGGCGGCCTGCTTCCTTATCTGCAAAGCATCGTAAAAAGTGAGAAGTTCACCAGCAATAGCCTGAACAACCTGTTCGGTTCGTCCGAAGCACTCAATATGATGCTGAAGCTGACGAGCGATCAAGGACTGACCGACTTCGCCGCCGGCCTGCAGGAGATGGCGACGGGGGGGCAGACGGAGAGCGCATTCCGCCTGGTCGAAAAGACTTCCAGCTTCCAGATGAAGCGGATGCAGCAGATCGGCCTGTCTGCCCTGCGGGCCGTGGGTGCGGCGATTCTGCCGGTCATCTCGCAGATGCTGGACCCGGTGAGCAGGGCGCTGGACTCACTGACCCAGAGCCTCATCGACCCCGACGGACTCGGCGGCGCGCTCAAGTCCACCGTGGCCGACGTGCGCGGCTTCATCGTCGAGTACATCGAGCCCGCCTTCCATCGCTTCGCCGGGTGGCTGGCCGACCTTGGCCCAGAGACGAAGAAGCGGCTGCTGCAAGGCGTGCTGGCCGTCGGCGCGCTTGGTGTGGCCATTGGCACCGTGGCCGCGGTGCTCGGACCGGTCGTCTTTGGGCTGGGCGGAATTGCCAGCGCTGCCCAGGGGGCGGGGGGAGCCTTGGCAGCTATGGCCTCGCCGCCGATCCTCGCCGCTGTGCTGGCCGTTGCCGGCGCCGGGATGGCCGTTGCAGACAACTGGGATTACGTCCGGGATTCTGCGGGCAAATTTGCCGCAGGCTTTCTGTCTACTATGGGTGGAGTAGCCGAAGACACCAAAACGAACTTGCTTCCCGCTCTGCGGAGCGTGAAGAGCACGCTATCTGGGATTTTTGCCTTGATCATTGGCGATGGGGCTCAGGCGAAGAGCACATGGGGAGAGATTGGTGTTGCTGCCGGGGCCCTTGTTGCTGCCATCGGTGCTGTCGCAGAGGTGTTAATTAATGTGTTTGGATTCGCATTTAATCTTATTGCTGGAGAAATCATCAAGCCGTTCATTAATGTTTTGAAGTTGCAATGGTCTGGAGTTGTGGACATCTTGACTGGAAAGGACGTGCTTGGTGGAATTGGGCGCTTCGCTAAGGGTGCCATGGGGCTCATCCTCTTACCATTTCAGGGTATCGTGCGAAGGATGCTTAATATTATTGCTTCTGCGATCAATACGATCAATGGTTGGATAGGTAAATCAAAATTCGGAGGGCCTAAAGGATGGCATCCCGAACAGCTGCCTATCTGGGGAAATATCCCTGAGTTCGCAAAGCAGTTCAACGACGTATATGGCGGGACGCTGCCAATGTCGTATGGCTCCTACGCCGTGCCAGGAGCAAAAGAAGCCAGCGAAAGCGGGAGATTCTTTCGGCCTGACAAGGCCGGCGAGTCTGGTGGTTTCATGGATAATCTAATGAACGCCATCGAAAAGGGATCAGCCAAAGGCACCGCCGCAGGCGCATCGTCCGCACCGCACAATGTGAACGTCAATCTCGACGGCAGGGCCATGGACAAGGCCGCCGGGCGCCGGGCTGCCGCTGAGCGCGACCGCACGGGCACGCCGACCTCGCCGTCGGAGCGGGCCTACTACCTACGCGGCAACGTGCTCGTGGCCTACGGAGCGAAGTCGTGAGGCCGGTCAGCCCGGCTTCGGATCTCTATGCCCTTGGCGGCGCAGCCGCTGGATCGTTGCTCCGGCTGCTCGAGGGCGGCGGGCAGTGGACGCTGCGCAGCCTGGATCCCCAGGTGCCTTTCGAGATTGCTGGGCGCTTCCCCCCCCGGGATGGCGTCGATGTCGACGTCTCGGCGAGCTACGCCATCGGCCAGGGGCTCGGCGACCAGGGCGAGCTGGTGCAGTTCCTCGGCGGCAAGAGCGACCGGGTGACCGTCGGCATCGAGCTGCACGACACCACGCCCTTCATCCCTGACCTCAACCTGGGGGCCCTGCTGACCGGTGGCAGCTTCATCCAGAAGGACGACGTGCGCGCCGAGCTGCAGCAGCTCGAGGCCCTCGCAAAGCGCAACCCGAAGCTGCGTCGCCCGCCCCGCTGCCGCTTCTCCTTCGGGTCCGAGTGGAGCCGAGACGTCTTCGTGCTCGGCGCGCCCTACACGATCAAGCGGGTCAACAGCATCACCGGCCGGCTGGCCGAGGTCTACGTTCGCCTGTCCATGGTGCAGGTGGTCGACCAGTACCTGCAGGTCACCGACCCCGGGGCCCCGCTCCCTGAGAGCGTGGAGGTGGCAGCCGGCCCGGGCGACACGCACGAGCTGATCGCTGCGCACGAGCTCGGCGACCCCTACCTCGGCGTCTACCTGCGGCAGCGGGACGTCGAGCACTTCGGCGGCATTCTCAGTTCCGGCGCCCGCGTGCTGGTGGTGGACCGGGACCACCCCAGCATGCGGGGGCCCGGATTTTCCTCTGCGGCCTTCACCGATGACGGGAAGGGTGCCTTCGCTGCAGCGTACCGGGCCCACCTGGCCTCCAGGGCCGCCGGCCGCAAGGTGCCGCTCTGATGGCGACGTTGGCCCAGATCCCCGTCGGCCACGAGCCGTACTACGAGCTGCGGGTCGAGGGCACCAGGTTGCGGGACGACTACCTGCGGCACATCCGCGGCGGACCCCGGGTGCGCTTCGACGTCGACAAGGCGGGCATGCTGCAGCTCACCGTCGACGAGCTCGTCGATGGCCAGGCGACGGCCGAGATAATCGACGGCAAGGCCTTCGCCGAAGGGAACATGATCGAGTACTGGGTCAGCGGCGGGTCGCTCCGTCCGCCGATCTGCCGAGGCCGTTTCGAGCTGATGCTGCCTGCCGTCCGCGGGGGCGCAGGCGGCCGCACCCTGGAGGCCACCGGGCTCACCGCCGACCACCGGCTGGCCTCGCACACGGACCCCTTCGCAGCCGACGCCAAGACGCTGGACCATGAGATCGTTGCCACCCTGGCGGCCACGCACGGGCTGGACGCCGACATCGACACGGGCACGCTGCCGCGCAGCAAGCCCCGGGTGAAGGTGGCCGGCACCTCGGACTTCACCTTCCTCGACGAGCTGGCGCGCACCGCCCGCAACCGGGAGGGCGCGGCGTACCGCTGGTGGGTGCGCTTCGACCCCAACGCCCGCGGCGGGCGAGGGGCAGACGTGCTGCACTTCCAGCCGTTCACCGTGGACCCGACGCAGGAGGAGGTGATCTTCAACTTCGTCCCCTACTACGACGACGGTGGCGAGTGGCACGCCACGCTGCGGCGCTTCGAGGCGACCCCGTCGCTCAAGGGCATGCCATCCAAGATGGTGCTGCGCTACACCGACCTGACCGCCGGCGAGGAGCGGGAGATCGTGATCCAGCTCACCGAGCAGTCCAGCGCCCCCTCGGTGCTGTTCGTCGGGCAGGCCGGCAAGGCCAAGATCGAGCAGGAGATCAAGGATGGCGCCGCCATTGCGGTCACTGCCTTCGGCGGCCGGGACGCCTTCCTCGGGCACCTGATGTTCCGCAACGGCGAAGAGGCAGCAGCCTACGGGCTGGCGCTCTTCCGGGAGCAGCAGCTGGCCTTCGTCTCCCTGGAGGCCGCCGTGGTCGGCGTCGAGACCCTGATGCCGTGGGGCCTTCACCTGCTGCGCGGCATGTCCAGCCGCCTCGACGGCCGCTACATGATCACGTCGGTCGAGGATGTCTGGGGCGGCGGCGACCTCGCCTTCGCCATGGACATCACGGCCAACAGGGTGCCGGACGCCAAGGACGCTCCGGAGGCGGTGCGCTGATGGCCGGCGAACGGGCATGGTGGGCGCAGGTGACCGCTGTCGGGACGGCTGCGGACCAGATCGGCCAGATCAAAGCTGTGTGGCCCGACATGGGCGGCGAGTACCCGGGCTGGCTCGACCACGGCGGCAGCGGGGGGGCATTCGAGATGCCGGCGGTTGGCGACTTCGTCGAGGTGGCGGAGCGGGCCCGGGAGCCCGGCCGCTTCGAGTGGGTGAAGATCGCCACCCGCCCGAACCGGCTCCCCGCCGAAGCCAGGGCGGCCCATCCCGATGTGGCATGCACGGTGGCCCCGTCGCGCAAGTGCTACCTCGTGGTCGGGGCAGGCAAGGCCATCCTCGAGGGGGAGACGGAGATCCTCATCGGCAAGGGGGCATCGCACCCCATTCCCCGGGGCGACTACGACCAGAAGCTGCTCCAGGGCATCCTGGACCTGTTGGCGTCCATGGTGCTCGTCGTTCCCGGAGTGGGCGGCGTGGCCCTGACCTCCGACCTCACCGGCGTCAACGCCTACGGCGTCGGCGGCCTCGAAGCGGTCAAGGCGCTGATGGAGGCTGCTCCGGACGGCCTGGCCGGCCTGAACAGCGAGAAGGCAAAGGTGGAGTAGCAGATGGCCACCCCCCGCACCCTGACCATCCCCCCGGGCGTCGATGCGCGCGGCGGCGCCGCCCTGACATCGATCGAGAGCCAGGGGGTCGCCGCCATCGAGCAGCAGCTCGCCCTGGCCGTGCTGGGTCCCGGGCGCAGCACGAACCCGTGGATGCAGCGCGAGGACCAGCTGTCCTCGACGATGTTCCAGGAGATGGCGCAGGGCGCTCATGATCTGGAGCTGCGGATCCGCTCCGTGCTGGCGCAGCTCGAGGCGCAAGAGCTGGCCCGCCTGCTCTCCGTGCGCATCGTGCGCGGGGACCAGTCCGGCGGCGACACGAAGGCGGCGCAGCTGTACGCCGAGGTGGACTGGCAGCCGCTGCGGCTGAGCGCTGATCTGCGACAGAAGATCACGACCCGGGTGGGCCCGGCGGGAGCGAGAGGCTGAAATGGCCAACCAGATCCAGGTCCCCGACTTCAACTTCATGCCGGCGCTCTTCCCGGAGCTGCGAGCAGCTCTGCGCCGCCGGGGGCGCGTCAACGCTCCGGAGCTGACCGTCGAGGACGACAAGGACCCCTTCATGCAGCTCGAGCAGGCCGCTGCGCTGATGGGTCACGACGCCGCGGTCCTCGGGGACTGGCTTGCCCGCCACCTCTTCCTGCCCACGAGTCTGTACCGCCCGCTCGTGGCTGCGCAGCTGGCGACCATCGACGAGCGGCTGGCCGCTGCCTCGCCGGCCACGGCGGACATCGTGGCCAAGCTCACCCGCATCCTCACGGCCGATCTCGCAGCGCTCGTGCCTGCCCTGTCCCGCTTTGCCACCGTGGCCGCTCCGGGTGCGCCGGCGATCAGCTTCGAGTCGCCCGCCACGGACATCGGTGCCAGCCGAACCGATCGGCTGCTCTCTGCTGCCTTCGATGCCAGCGGGGGGGGCGGCGCCGGCAGCTACGCCACGCCCTCCGTGGGCGCCGACCTGTGGCCATCGGCGGCAGCGGCCGGCGACATGCTCTACATCGGCCACCCCGACCTGATGTTCGACGAGGCCCAGATCGCCCTGGGGCTGGCAGGTTCGGGCATCTCAGGCTGCTGGGAGTACTTCGGTGGCAAGGAAACCTTGCCAGATGCCGTCGGCGTGGTCGGCCCCTACCTGACCTTCATCATCAACGGCCTGCTGGGCGCAGCCAGGCGCAGCGGAGCCCAGGTGACGATCACCTGCCTGCCGACGGGGCAGAGCGTCACGTTCGCATCGACCTGGGGCACGCAGAACGTCATCAGCACCACCGAGTGGTTCGGGCAGGCATCCCCCAGCACGTCGGTAGCGGACTACCTCTGCAGCGTCGACTGGGTGGAGCTCCCGGGCATCGGTGGCGGCAACGACGGGCTGGACAGCACGGGCAGCAGCGAGGTGACCTGGACGCTGCCCCAGACGCTGGCCCATGATTGGCAGCCGACCACTGTGGACGACGTGGAGGGCTACTGGGTCCGCTTCCGGGTGGTCACGGTGTCCGGCCCCGTCGAGCCCCAGCTCTCGGCCGACATCGGCCCCGGCGCGGCCGACTTCTTCGTGCGCTTCCTCGGCACCCAGGGGCAGACCATCGACGACACCCTGGGCACCTCGGATGGCTCGGCCAGCCAGGCCTTCCCGCTCAACCGCACGGGCTTCATCGAGTCCACGCTGACAGCGCTGACCGTGGGCACCGATGACGGATGGTCCGTGACCGAAGAGCCGACGGACCTGTACACGGCAGCTCCGACGGAAAAGGTCGCGCTGCTGGAGATGATGCCCGACGGCGCCTACCAGGTGCTCTTCGGCGATGGGACGCACGGGGCCATCCCACCGGTGGGCGATGCCATCGTGGCGTCCTACCGCATCGGGTCGGACAGCGACGGCAACGTGGGCGCTGGCGCCATCGCCCGCAACGTCTCCGGGGTCGGCCACCTGACCGACGTGAACAACCCCCGGGCTGCAGCGGGCTGGACCGTGGCCGAGGGCGGCACGGCGGCCGACCTGGAGCGAGTCAAGCGTGTCAAGCCAGCGGCCATGCGCACGCGAGGGAGGGCCATCAACGACGGCGACTGCGTCGCCCTGGCGATCAACGACTTCTACAGCTCAGCGGGCTCGCGCCCCGTGGCCCGGGCGTGGTGCGCCGTCGAGGCCTTCGGGCTGAAGACCTTCGGCCTCGTGGTCATCGGGGCCGGCGGGGGGACGCTCAGCGCGGCGGTGCTGCTCGAGATCAATACCTTCTTCAATGGCACCACAGAGAACGACCCGGCTCGGCACTTGCTGGCCAACTACGAGCTGACCACAGCCAACTTCAATCCGTTGGCCGTCTCCGGCGCAGTGACGGTGACGGTGCGGCGCAGCTCGGCCGGCGTCGAGGCAGCGGTGAAGGCGATCCTCGCCGCGAACCTGCGTCCGCTTGCCGTCTATGAAGACGGCGCCTACCGCTGGGAGCCGGGGCGCTACGGCGGTCGGGTGGCCCCAAACCAGATCGAGGCCATCATCGCCGAGCAGCTCACGATCCGTCGGGCCGTCGAGGTGGAGGTGACCGACATCAACGGCGGAGGAGCAACAGCCATCTCCCTTGCCGCCGACGAGCTGCCGGACTATGCCGGCGACGCCAGCTGGACCGTGACGATCGTGGTGCTGCCGTGACGCTGCCGGCCAACCCCGTCCGGATCGTCGACCTCATCTCCGAGGAGGTGCGCCGGGGCGATGCGTCCAGGTTCCTCGAGCGATTCTTGACCGGATGGCAGGACCAGCAGGATGCGACGATCGCGGCGCTGGTGCTGACCCCCTACCTGCTGGATCCCTTCCGCATGCCGGAGGTCGTCGGCACGGACGGTCGGACCACGCTCGACTACGCCCTCTGGCGGCAGGGCTTCGTGGACGAGCTGGAGGGTCTCGCCGCGCAGCTCAGCTCCGACCAGAAGCGGCTGCTGATCCGCAGCGCCGTGGCACTCTGGAAGAAAAAGGGGCTGCCCGACGGCTGGCTGCGCTGGATCCGGCTGCTCACCGGACGGGGGGCGTGGTACGCCGGCTATTTCTCCAGCCGCACCCTGCTCGCCGAGGACTTCCTGGGCGAGACGCTACTGATCGAGCCGTGGGACCCTGACCGCTCGGGCGGCGCCACCTACGGGGCCTATGAGTCCGACCTCTACGTGGAAGACCCGCAGGACTCGGCACTGCGGCAGCTGATCGTCGACCTGGTGGACCTGACCCGGCCCAGCTCGGAGCGCGTCCGGGTCCGCTGGCCCGATTTCCTCGAGACGTGGGATAGGGTGGCGGCTCTCGAGCGCTGGACGCGCAGTGGGGACGTGACCTTGGACACCTCGACCAAGCTGGCCACGGTCCCCGACGGCGGGAGCATCCGCTACGACGGGCTGGGATCCACGTACGATTACTACACAGTGCAGGTGCACGCGACGGCGGAGAGCTCGGCGACCGTGCTGCAGCTGCTGGCTCACTACGGGACCACCGGACGAGCTATCCGAGTGGACGTCGATTTCTCGGCGGGCACGGTGAAGCTCTACCGGCTGCAGCCGCCCGCGGCGCCTGCCCTCGTGGCCACCTCCACCCCGTCGGCCTTCCCCGCCGTCGGGGTATCCTACCGGTACGATCTGGAGCTCGGCAGGAAATGGGCCGGCGCCATTCCAGCTCTCGCCGTGGCCCTGCGGGTCGATGGCGACGCAGTCGTTGACTCGGCCATCTCCAGCGCGCTGCTGTCGTTTGCTGGGTCGTTCGGGGTTGGGTGCTCGGGCGGCGCAGCAGCGATCAGCAGGGTTGCGACGTGGCAGCCCCCTCTTGCGTACAATTGGCTGGCCCCCTCCGGGGCCGTAGACGACGAGGCGTAGACCATCATGGCACCGATCACGAAGGGCGCTCCGTTCCCCCGCGTCAACGCCGCTTTGACGAAGCACGAGCTGACCCCGACGCAGGTGCAGACCTACGTCGCCGACAGGCTCGACAATCTGGCCAGGGATCTGTTCGCCCTCGCCTACGGGCGCACGGGCGTCCTACCCCTGCCGGCCGGCGCGGCGCCAGCCCCGGGGCTGCTGCAGGCTGGCACGGTGGACGACTCCTTCAAGGTCGCGTCGTTCGTCGGGCTGATCTACAACAGCAGCATCGTCCACACCCCGCTCGCAGACTACGAGAGCCCGGGGAGCGTCGAATGCGAGAACGCTGCGGGCACCACCTATCACGTCGGAGCCAGGCTGCAGCAGGTGCCGATTCCGACCGCGCTGGGCGTGGCGCAGAACGGCCGCACCGGGCAGATCAGCTATGTCGCCCTTCAGGTGAAGATCGGGGAGCTGGGCCACCCGGATTCCGTGGTCGACAACGGCGACGGCACCGTGACCATCACGGTCGACACGATCACGCAGGCCGGCGGAGCTCTGCGCGACCACGGGGACCGCGACGGAACCGCGTGGCTGGTTACCCCCGTGACCGCCACATCGGGCGCCTTTGGTGTCGCGACCGTAGAGTACGCCGCCGGCCACTACACCATGACCTGCAACGCGCTGGGCCAGGCCATCGGCAGCGTGAGCACCACGGCAGCGGACTACTGGGTGCTCATCGACGGCCTGACCTGCAGCACCGCGGACCTCAGCGTCGACGACGACTACCTGTACCTCGGCAACTTCGCCGGGGCCGGGTCGCCGGGGCCCATCGGCGCCGTGGACGTCAGCGGGGTCTACCGCTTCGAGTCGACGATCGGCACGCTGGCGGCAAACCTGCTGCAGCTGGCCCGGGACATCTACACCACCCCGACGCTCGACGGCGACGGGGTGGCCAACCTGGCGGCGCCGTTGCAGACGACGCTGACCTCGCACCTCAACGGCGGGGCGGGCAAGCACGACGCGACGGAGATCGACGACGAAGGGGTGGGCGGGTTTCACTCGGCAGGCAGCGCCCAGACGACGCTGAACAACTACAATGACGAGCTGGTTCGTCAGCAGTATCGCACCCCGATCGCCCAGGGGATCTTTCGGCTGGGGAACCACCTGGGCAGCGCCACCCAGCTGGTGAAGGGCTACGGGTGGGACGCTGCTGCGCCGATCGTACTGGCCGGAGCCGGGGTGTTCGATATCAAACTGGCAGCAGACCCTGCCGGAGGGTACGCCAACTTGACCGTTCAGCTTTCAGCATCAGGCCATAGCTCGGCTGCTTATGCGCAGGCCACCGAAGATGTTTCTCTGCGTTCGGCTGTAAATAAAACACTTCGAGTTCTATACCATGCATCTGGGGCAGTGCTAGATCCTGCGGATGATGATTCGGACGCTGCTCGAATAATGGTTAGCGTCTACGACACCGCCTCTGTTCCTGGAGCCGCTCCATAGATCATCGTCCGATCGTGAACGGACCGATCAAATAATCTGGTCTCTGCACCTGTTCCGCCATGGTTACATATATCTCCATTCCGCCGCTTCCTGGACCACATATCCCATCTGGTGATAAGGTGGATTGCGGGATCATCACTTGCCAGCCGACATTCGTTGTTCTATAGAATCCAGACCCATCTACGTTGGTCAGTCTTCTTGGAGGCTCATTGATGTATGGCGTTCCGGTGCAATTCAACGAATCATAATAGATTCGAACGTTTCTTACTCCCCAACCGCCGAGTCCTGTTGGTATTCTGTAGAAAACATCATCTTGTTCAATATAAATAATATATCCACTATCATCTACACTCGTGACCCACCCAATCGCATCGCCATGGCCGTTGAAGGCGTAGAGCTGCTGGGCGCTCATCCCTGCCGCCCCCTGCTCCCCCCGCTCTCCCGGCTCCCCCTGCAGCCCGCTCTCGCCGACCGCCCCCCGCTCCCCCTGCGGCCCCCTCAGCGCTTCGCCGTGGCCAGCGACGAGCATCTCGACCAGCTGAGCCCTGAACTGCGGGCTGGACGCCAGCAGCTGCGCCACGTCGTCGGCGCTGCAGGTCGCCCCGGCCGGCCCGGCCGGCCCGGGGTCTCCCGGCTCTCCCTTCTCCCCTTGCGCTCCCCGCACGCCGGTTTTGCCGACATCACCGGCGCTGCCCATCAGCCCCGGCTTCCCTGGGTCGCCCCTGTCCCCTTCGGGAAGGGCACATGAGGCCGTGAAGATCGCAGCGAAGATCGCAGCAGCGAAGGCCAGCGGGGACGTCGACGATGAGTGCATGATTCACCTCCGGGAAAGGTGCGTATATATTTTCAGCGTAGCACACGGAGCCCCCCTGGCAAGCCGTTCGGCTACTGCTGGATGACGGGGACGATCCGGGAATCCCTGACGAGCACATTGAACATCAGTCCTGCGCAGTGGCCTGAAATTCCAATCACCTGGCCCTTTTTCAACTCGGCCGCCTTGCCGACCTCAGATTCAGCTAGTAATGCCTGCACTTTCGGATGCTGGAATTGCTGACCTGATCCGAGCACCACGTAGGCCTTGCCGAGAGCGTCTTTTTTTATCTCTTCAACAATTCCAGCAAAGGCAATCTGCTGATCCTTGTATTTGTTATCAGCGGCGAGTTCGTTGCTTTGGTAGCTTTCAAGTAAATCTTCTATTCGTATTTGAATGTGGGCTGTTTCATTTGGCGGAGGAGCAGCCGTCAATGTCTTTGGCTGAGTTTCTGGCCGGGTGTGTTTTTCTGTTTTATCCTTTGATCCGTATGCAATAAAAGCAAACACAAGGATTCCACCGACCCAAAACGGCCACTTGACCGTCGGCTTCCCGCTCGGCATGTCTTTTTCTCCGGGGCAAGCGTCGATCGCTCTCACCTTGTCGCATCCTACCACCATCGGCTGGCAGCGCAACTGCGCTGAATTCTACGCCACCGCTGCACTCTAGCGCTCCTAGCGCCCACCTTGAGGGTGTTGATGGCGGCGGGTCGCCGCGCTCGCCTCCCGGCCTTGCCGGCAGCGGGCCGCCCGCCCAAAGCACCCTGGAGGAGCCATGCGCTGCCGATTCCCTGCCCTCTTCGCCCTGCTGTTCGCCGGCATCGTGGTGCTGCTGACTCCCTCCGCCATGGCGCAGGCGAGGGCGCCGGGCGTCGACCCCACGAAGAAGGTCCTGGCCGACCCCTCCGGAGCACCCATCTACGGATGGGACGCCGACACCGATGCCGCCGACACGAAGATGCGCCAGGCCTGCGTGCTGGTGACCCCGGACGCCGGCGGCGGCGCGGCGGTCGGCCCGACTTCACCGCTCCCGGTCTACTTCCCGGCATCATACCCCGGCCCTGTCGACCTCGTCCGGGTCGGCGGCGCGCCCTTTGGGCAGGGCCAGCGGACCGCCGCCACCTCCCTCAGCGTGGTCCCCGACAGCAGCGGCACGAGGTGGCCCTCCAGCCCCATCGCAGGCCAGGCAGGCGTCGCCGCCGGGGCAGGTGCAGTGGACGCCCTCACCCAGCGGTGCGTTGCCGCCACCAACTCGCCAGAGGTGACCCTGCTGGCCACGATCGACGCTGACACCTCCACCCTCGCCGGGACCGTCGCAGGCTCGGAGATTCAGGCGGACATCATCACCATGCCAGCATGCAACCAGGGCAACGTCGGCACGGCCCCCTGGCTCTTCGATCTCGACAGCGTGGGAGGGGACGCCTATGCGCTGGGCGCCGCCGCTCCTGCCGCATCGCTGAGCGTGGTCCAGGACACCACTGGCGGCTGGACCTTCACGGAGGCCTCAGGAGCGACGATCGCCGGCCACGCATCCACCCTCGCCGCCTCCACCGGAGCCCCCGGAGGCGCCCTCTCGGACCGGGCCACCCTCATTGGCGTGCTCAACAGCGCCGGAGGCCTCGGCCTGCTCAGCATGGATGCCTCTGGCAACCTGCACGTGGTGTCCACCGGGACCGTCACTGCAGACCAGGGGACCGCAGGCCTGGACCCCTGGCTTGTGGAGGTGGACTCGCTGCCTGTCCTGCTCGGCGGGGACGATGCATCCGCCGCAGACGTGGCAGTGGACCAGTCAGACGACGACACCTACGCCATCCCTGCGACGGCCACCGAGACCATCTGCCAGAACCAGAGCGTCGACGTCATTGCCTACAAGGTCGGCTCGGCCGCATCGGCAGCGGGAGCGATCCGGCTCTGCGCAGAGAGCGCCGCAGGGGACGGACTGGGGTGCTCTGCCGTGATCAAGCTGCACGGAGTGACCGTGTACTTCTATAACGAAACTCAGAACGTAGCGGCCACCGTGGCATGCTTTTCGGAGCTGCAGTGATGCGCCGCCTGACGATGCTCCTGCTGGCCCTGCTCTGCCTGCTGCTCCTGCCGGGTGCGCAGATCATCGTGCCGCCCCGCCCCTCCGGCACCCCCGCCTGCACGGCCGCCACCTACGCCGCAATCGCGGCGCTCCCCGCCCCGGCGGACGGGACGCTCTGCACGGCGGAGGACACCACCACCCCCTGGGAATACTGCACAGGGTCTGGTGGCTACTGGCAGCCACCCGGAACCTGTCCCGTGGGGGCGCTGCTATCTGACTATGACGGGTCCGTGATGCCCAATACCGTCGGCTGGCTGCTGGGGGTGTTTGGGACCGATACTGCTGCAGTTGCAGGCGGCGAACTGACCCTGACGGACACGACTGCGGGTTATATGTGCCTTTGCTTCCGAGATACGGCCAACATCATTGCAACCAAAAACGTGGCAGCCATCGTCAGGATGAAAGTGACCGCCCAGAGTGCCGATACCGCTGGAGGCAAGGAGTGGATGGGATACGCGTGGGGCACCGCCACCACGCAGACGGGGACCAGAATGGCGGGCGGGCCGGCGCTCGGAGTCGGCAACATGGCTCCAGCCGCTCCGTTCAACACGCTGGCCCGTGGCGTTACGACGCCAGACAATAGCGTTTACGCCAACTACATGATTGCGCATAGGGCAGCTACGAAAACCACGGAGTTATGGAGACTCGGGGACTCTGTACCAATTTTTATTCTGGATGACAGTTCGTTTCCAGCGGGATCAACCGTCGATGCGCCGTGCAATGTCTCTAATACTTTCGGGATCAGCTTCTACAGTGGTTCATACAGTTCGACCTATGTGATCGACTGGATCAAGCTGTTCAATTTCTAGCAGGAGACCACCATGTCCGCAGCCAAACGAGCCCGCTCTGCCTGGGACCGCCTGCTCCCTCTCCACCGGCGCCTGCTCGCCCTCGCCGGTGTGGTGGGGGCGCTCGTCACCCTCTCCGCCGGGGCGGGGACGCTGCGCGGCTGCACGGCCTCTGCGGCCTCCGCTGCGGGGCTGGAGACCATCGCCGGGGCGGAGGCGCGCTGCACCGTCCTCGAGGTCCGCATCGACTCGCACGGGGCGCGGCTGGGGTCCGTCGAGACCGCGCAGATCCGGGTGGGCGATGACGTGCGCTGGCTCGTGCGCTCGCTGGACAGGCTGGAGCGCTACGCCGGGACGGCCCGGCCGGCAGACCCGCCCCCCGCTGGGGTGGCGGATGGAGGTGCGCCGTGAAACTGGAGAAGATCCCCGCCGGCACCCTGGGCTGCGACACCGTGGCGCGGGTGACCCTGGCCCAAGCCCAGGCCCTGCACGCTGCGGCCTACCGCTGGATCGCCCGCTACCTCTCCCTCGGAGCGAAGCAGACGGACCTCTCCCGGGAAGAGGCTGCGGACTTCCACCGTGCAGGCCTGCGCATCGTGCTCGTGCAGCGGGTGCTGCGATGGGGGTGGCTCCCCTCTGCCAAGGCCGGTGCGCTCTACGGCGCCAGGGCGGCCCGGCACGCCAGCGCCCTGGGAGCGCCCAAGGGCCAGCCGCTCTTTGTCGACCTCGAGGGCGTGCGCCAGGGGGCGGACCACGCCGCGGTCATCGCCTACGTCCGGGCCTGGGGGCAGGCCGTCATCGCCGCGGGCTACCGCTGCGGGATCTACGTCGGGGCTGCCTGCGGCCTCACCGAGGCGGAGCTCTACGCCATCCCGGAGGCCACTGCCTACTGGCACGGCAACAGCTACGGCGCCGGCCTGCCGCTGACCGTCGGGGCCCGGGGGTACCAGTGCTGGCAGGGCCTGCAGGTGGAGGCCTGCGGCCTGCAGATCGACACCAACATGGCCACCGCGGATGAGCGCGGCGGCCGGCTCATGGCATGGGCGGCTTGACCGCCGCCGAGGAGGAGACGATGGGAAGCGTGCTGAGGACTCTGTTCATCCTGGCCCTGCTGGTCAACTTCACCCCCCTGGCCCACGCGCAGGCCCCCCCCGACGACGGCGCCACCGTGGGCGTGGCCGACGTCCAGGCAGCCGTGGGCGTGGCCTCCCCTGCGACCGCGGAGGGGCAGCCGGGCGCACCGGCCGTCTCCCCGGGTGCCCTGCCCCCCTCCGGGGTCGCGCCTTCCGTGGCCGAGCAGCTCACGGTGGCGGTGCCGTCGGCCCCCTCCCTCTTGGCGCAGCTGGGCCAGGGCGTGATCCCCTACGTGATCCAGGGGCTGGGCGTGCTCATCCTCGGATTGTTTGGCTGGGCGCTGCTGGTCCTGCAGGCCAGGTGGAAGGTCGACCTCGGCGTAGCGCAGGACTCGATGCTGCGGACGGCGGCAAGGAAGGGCATCGGCTGGCTCGAGGAGCTGTCGGCGTCCCGGCTGAAGCTGCAGATGAAGCCCATCGAGTCGGCAGCCAAGCTCAAGATGCTGACCGACGCCCTGTCCAAGCAGTTCCCGAAGATGGCACCCGAGGACCTGCAGCGGGTCATCCACGAGGAGCTCGCAGCGATGGCCGGCGTGGGGGCCACCGGGAGCCGGGCCATCGGGTCCGAGCCGGGCATGCTGTCGCTGGCCGTGCCCGCGACGACGGCGGGCTGACCCAACCATCGGTCGGGGCGCCTCGTTTCGGCGGGGTGCCCCGACCCCCTCTGGACCAGGAGCGAATCCATGAGCGAGAAGCAAGATCCGACCGTTGGAAGCGTGGTGGAGTACGTCGACAGCGAGGGCCAGGCGCACCCGGCCCTCGTGCGTGCCGTCTGGCCGGGAGAGTACGGCCACGAGCAGCCGCCCGGCCTGAACTGCTGCTACGTCTCCACGGGCGCAGACGCCGAGGGGTGCTCGGCGCCGGAGGACAACTGCGGCGCGCCCGTGCTCACCGTGACCTCTGCGGTGCACGAGAGCGGCCAGCCAGCCCCCCGCAACTTCTGGCGCTTCCCGACCGAGCGCTGATCTCCGGCTTGTTCTCTGGAGGCATCATGACCCCCGCCGCCTGGATCATCCTCCTCGCTGCCCTCTGCATCGCCCTCGCCGCCCTCCTCGTCTGGGCCCTGCGCAGCCGGGCCAGCTGGAAGCAGGAGGCGGACTGGGCCGCCACGGCCCTCGGCGTGGAGCGGGCCAAGGTCGCCGGCCTGGCGCGGCGAGCAGCCGAGGCAGAGGCGGCGCTGCGTACTGCGCGCAACGAGGCCTTCGTGGCCCGCCAACGCTCCGATGAGGCCGAGGCTGCAGCTGCAGAGCACGCCCGCCTCGAGCAGCTCACCGCCGACGAGCTCGGCGCCGAGGGGGACCGCATCGCCGACGAGCTGCTGGCCGCGGCGCGCCCGGGCAAGCCGCCCGGCCAGGTCATCCCTCTCGTGCTCGCCCTCCTGCTCCCCCTCGCCCTCCTGCTCCCCCTCGCCCCCGGGCCAGCCCGCGCCGCAGGGGCAGATCCCGGGGTGGATCCGGCGGCGGATCACCAGGTCGCCGAGGCGGAGGCCGTCGCCATCCAGCCCTCCGAGCCGACCGTTCCCGCGTGGGCCCCGGCGCCCGGGCCGTTCCCTGCCACAGAGACGACCTGCGCCGTCGACGGCCAGCTGCGCACCGGGATGCTCGTCTGGCCTCCCCGCTACCAGGCCTTGGTGGCCGGGGCCGGTGACTTCCTGCGCTGCAACGGGCAGCTCGGCGAGTGCCATGCTCGGCTGCTGGCGCCGGAGGTCTCGGCCGAGCCGGTGATCGTGCAGGTGCCGGCGCCGTCGCCAGCGAGCTCGGCGGGCGGCGACGACAGGGCGCAGCTGCTGGCCTGGGGCTTCGGGGGAGCGCTGGCCGGGGGTGGTGCGGTGCTGCTCGTGCTCGAGGTGATTGCCCCGGCCGTCGCTGCAGCGATCGGACAGTAGGGCCCCGACCCTTCGTTGGTCGAGCAGCCAGCCGATGCCTGCTGCTGCACCACCGAGGAAGAGCAGCCCGCCCGTGCGGATTGCACCCCACCCTTCCCCATGCTACATGGGCCTCATGAGCATCCAGCTTCCCACGGGAATCCTCATCGCGGTCGAAGGGATCGACGGCGCCGGCAAGACCACCCAGGCCCGGGCGCTGCGCGACAGGCTGCAGGCCGCCGGGCTCGACGTGCTGCTGACCAAGGAGCCCACCGACGGCCCCTGGGGTCGGAAGCTGCGGGCCTCCGCCCAGGACGGCCGGCTCTCTCCCGCCGAGGAGCTGGAGGCCTTCCTCGAGGACCGGCGGGAGCACGTGCAGCTCGAGCTGGCCCCGGCCCTGGCTGCGGGCAAGGTGGTCATCGTCGACCGCTACTACTTCTCCTCGGCCGCCTACCAGGGCGCCCGGGGCATGTCCCCCGAGGCCATCCTGGCCGAAAACGAGGCCTTCGCTCCCCAGCCGGACCTGCTCGTGCTGCTGGACGTGCCGGCGGCGGCGGGCGTGGCTCGCATCCGGGCCCGGGGGGACAAAGAGAACCTCTTCGAGCACGAGGAGCTGCTGCAGCGCTCGGGCGAGATCTTCCGAGCCATCGACCGGCCCTACCTGCTCGTCGTGGACGGGCTGCAGCCGCCCGAGGAGATCACCAACCAGGTGCTCGCCAGGCTGCGGCTCGGCCCCCTCTTCGACCGGCTCTGTCCGAAGCGGGACGAGCTGGAGGCCTGCGACCCGCCCTTCTGCCGCTTCCGCATGGCCGGCCAGTGCCGCTGGGTGAAGCTGGGAAGCCTGGCCTCGCCCGTGGCCCCAGGGCCCCTCGATCTGGCTCGGCAGCTGGCGCACGACGACAGCGTGCCGGCGGAGGAGAAGGTGCGCAGGCTGCTCGAGGGGATGGGGGCGAGGTAGGGGGAGGGCCCGGGCTACTTCTTCGTCTCCTCCACCAAGCCGACGATCTCACCAGCGACCGAGAGCTCGGACGGGCGGCTATGCCCAGAGCACTTACGCGCAGGTGGCGATCCCCGCCGATTTGGCCGTGCCGGTGCATCGCCCTTGATATCGCACATGCACCTTCACGATACTCTTACCGCCAAGAAGGACGGCTGCGCGGGGGGGGAAACCATTGCAACCACATGAAATTGCTATCGCCAAGGCGAGGGGGAAGGGGGAGTTCGATGAAGCAGTTGGAGATACCTGAAATTGTAGCCCAGCGCACAGTGAACAACCTGGAGATGGGTGTACTGAAGGACGGCACGGCGTTCCTGACCGGACGGAGCCTCGCACGCCTCTGCGGCGTGGACCAGAAGACGATCCGGGAGCACAAGGACCTATGGGAGGCCGGGGTGCGCACCGGCAAGTTCGCTCGGCTCCTCGCTTCGACAGGGTTCGATGAGCCGCGCATCGCCGTCCCTACGAAGCTGCCAGCCGGAACCGGCGTGGGAGCGGAAGCGCTCGCTTACCCCGAGCGAGTCGTGATGGCCTTCCTGGAGTACTACGCCTTCGAGCTCAACAAGCAAGAGGCGTTGGCGAACTACCGTATTCTCGGCCGCGCCGGGTTCCGCCTGTTCGTCTACGGGGCTATCGGGTACGATCCGAACAATCTGGTCCCGCAGCCATGGCGGGAGTTCCACGACCGGCTCGCTCTTCACATCCTCCCAGTCGGCTACTTCAGCGTCTTTCGGGAGATGTCCGAGTTCACCCTGCTGGCCATCCAGAAGGGTTTGCGCATTGACGCTCATACAGTGCCCGACATCAGCGTCGGGCAGGCATGGAGCAAGCACTGGACGGCAAACAGCTTGGAGGCTGAGCACGGGAAGCGCATCAAGCACGAGCACAACTACCCAAACTACTTTCCGCAGGCTTTGTCCAACCCGCAGGACATCTGGGTCTATCCAGTCAGCGCTCTGGGAAACTTCAGGACGTGGATGCACCGGGACTACATTCCCATCAAGTTCCCGGCATACCTCGATGGGAAAGTGAAGAAAGGGGCCTTGCCTCCGAGCACTGCCGAACTTCTGCTTGCCGCTGTAGAAGCGCCGGCTCAGCTGTCTCCGCCGAAATAAGGCTACTTCTTCGTCTCCGCCCCAGGCATCTCTTCCCCGGTGCCCATCGCCACCGCCTTGTCGAGCCGAGCCCGCCACTCCTCCCGGGTGATCGCCCCATCCTTGTAGAGCCGGTTGGCCACTCGCTGGGCGAGGCCGGCCCGGTAGCGCCGATTGTTCAGGTCCACCTCGGCGGCGGAGAGCTGCACCGGCGCCGGGCGCTGCGGGCGCGGGGGCGGGCCCGGGTCCTGCAGGTAGTGCTGGGGCTGAGCGTAAGGGCCGAGCTGCTCGAGCTGCTGGGCCTGCGTGGCGTAGCCCTGGGCGATGAAGCGCGCCATCTTCCCGGGGGCATAGGGGGCGGACGGACCAGCCAGCGAGTGCCACGGCGCCAGCCAGGCCTTGTACACCTCCCCACCCACGCGCCGGTTTCGCCGGGTCCAGCCGGCGGCGTGCAGGATGGCCGTGATGCGCATCTTGGCGTGCCAGCCGTCGTCCACCCCGAGCTGCTCCGAGACCGCCGAGGTCAGCTCCTCCAGCCGCACCTCGTCCCGGCCGGCGAGCTGCTCGATCACCATCGGCGCCCAGGGGTCCCCGGAGGAGGGGGCGAAGGAGGGGGCGGGGCCGGCGGCGAAGGAGGGGGAGGGGCCGGGGATGGAGGAGGGCTGCTGGGGGTGGGCCGGGCGGATGGGCTGGGCAGGGGCCTGGCCGGCCGGGACGTAGGCGCCGGTCTTGCGGTACTCCCGCAGCATCTCCGCCGCGAAGTCCATCAGCCGCGACCCCACCGGCTTGCCCGACTTCATGCACACCTTGTAGAAGCCCAGCTCGGTCAGGAGGAGGAGGCGGGAGGCGCGCGTCAGCTTTTCACCAGGTCCGTCGGACGGACCACCATCGTCGTCGTCGGACTCCTCTCCGGCCTTCCGGACGAGCTCCTTGAACTCGGCGAGAGCGCCGTTCTGGAGTACCTGGTAGTGGGTTCCCTCCTTGAACTCCTCGGACCACTCGTCAGCGATCAGCTTGGCCAGCCTCCGTCCGTCCGCGCTGTACTCCAGCCACCGCCCGACCTGGACGCAGACCCAGACGGGCTCGTCCTTCCAGATGAGGGTGGTGAAGGGGTTGCCCTCGAAGACCCGGCAGAGGCGGATCATGGCCTGTTGCTGGGCTGCGAGGGGTGCCACCGGGACCTGCGCTGGCGGGACGACGGCGATGGCCGCCCCCTGCCTGCTCAGCCCGAGCAGCTCGCCGATCTTGGGGACTGCATCCTCGGCCAGGATGCCCCGGGGCTCCGGAAAGGGCACCCGAGGCAGGTTGAACGAGCACCAGTCGTCGAACTCCCGCCGGGCCTGCTGCACCTGCTCGTCCTGCGTGCCGCTGCGGAAGCTGTCGGCGAGGTAGCCGAGGTAGTTGGAGAGCGCGCCCCGGCCGGCCCCGGTGCAGCGGGAGCCCAGGTCGCGCAGGACCTCCACGGTCAGCAGCGCGGCGAGGGTGAGATGGGACAGCCCCTGGGGCGGTGGCACGAGCACGAGGTTGCCGCGGCGACGGTAGGGGCGAGGGGTGCGTGGGGTCGTCTCGGTGCCCATGGCTACCTCCCCACCGCGCAGGCCGGGGCCTGGACGAGGGTGGAGACGGCGCGGCGGGCGATGCTGCCGGCCAGCCTGCGGGAGTGGACCTGGGGCCGGGGGGCGAGCCCGGCGGCGTCCCAGGTGGCCCACGCCAGCAGCAGCACGTCCCACTGATCTTCGGTGAGCTCGGCCGGGCGGTGTTCGCAGGAGAGCCAGACGAGCGCCGAGAAGGTGGGGCCGCTGGCCGTCCAGGCGTCGGCCAGGTCGCAGTAGGCGAGCATGCCGCGGATGCGCTGGACGATGAGGGGAGTGGTCTGGATCTGGATCTGAGCCATGGGAGTACCTCCTTGCGAGGCCGGGAGGCTTGGGCTACCATGACCGTTGAACGGGCGGTCTGGTGGCTTCGGCTTTCCGGCAGTCCAGAGGGGCTCGGGTGCTACCAACACCCGGGCCCTTTGTCTTTTCAGCACCTGTCACGAAGCGTAGGACATTCCGATCTGGGGGGTCAAGAAAAAACAACACGGATGTTGTGTGGAGAGCGCTACCGCTTGCGGGGCCTGCCTCTGCGGCTCAACGGACGCGCGGAGGCGGCCCTTCGCAGCTGGTCGAGGAGTTCATCGTCCGGGTAGATGAGCGGTCTAAGCCCCTGGAGTGTGCGGCGGTCGGCCAGGTTGACGCCCCGCCCCCACCTGCTCAGGGTCTCGTGATGCACCCCGCTGACCTCCGCCAGCCCCCGCAGGTTCACCTTATACGTCTCGAGCAGCGCCCGCACGAGCGGCCCGGCCTCGCCGGTCTCGAGGGCCTGCTGGTACAGCGCAGCGAGATCGTGCTGCACGGTGGGTGACTGGGGTTGTTCTGGCCGCTCCGGCTCCGTCATGCCGACAGGATACCACATTGCAGCTGCAGCACCACTTTTCACTGCGATCCCCTCTGGCGTCGTCGGGATCGTCGGGATCCGACCGCCTACGGGATCAGGTAGCCGAGGGGCGTGGAGGGGGCAAGGGGGGATGGGTTGGGCACTACGAACGAGGCGGGGGCGGGGGAGCGGTCCGGGAGTGCTGCCCCGCCAGAGGCGTCTCCTGAGCCCGTCTGAGTTCCTCTGATTCCTTCAGGAACACTTGCTCACTGATCGCTTGGCGTATGACGTGAAGATGTTCTTCGATAGCGTCAAATCGCAGTTCATTTTTTTTTATAATTTCTGTAAGCTGTTCAGAATAGTTCCAGATTCTTCCAAGTGCTACGAGTGGATAGAAGAACAGAATTAGACCGATTATTAGGAAACCAATAACAATGATGGCATTGATTCCGGGATATGGCGTCATGATCGATTCCATTGAACCCTCCATGCTCGTTAATATCCCACCCCTGCCACACCGGCCCACCGCAGCGTAACTTCCCTGCAGCGCAACATCCCGACCCGCTCGGCCCGCCGGCCAGCGCTGCTGGCGAGGGCGAGGGCGAGGGCGAGAGCGAAGGCGAGGGCGAGGGCGAAGGCGAGGGCGAGGGCGAGGGCGAGAGTTGCACCCCGGCTAGATCTGCGGTCCCGCTTCGCGTTGACTGCTGTCAACATTTCGTTGCATTGTTGCAAGACATCGCGCTAGATTGAGCCCGGAAGCAGACGAAAGGGCATCACGGACACGATGATGACGAAGGAATGGAAGCTCGGTGAGCCGGATCGCAAGGATCTGCGAGGAGGCCGCCGACCGTCGGCGCCGTTGATCATCCTCATCCGGCCATCGGCGTAGGACGATGGAGGTAGCCACGCGACTCGTCACCGCCCTGACGAAGCTCTACGAGCTGGTCGGTCCGTGGGTGGCCCTGACGTCCTTGATCATCCTGCTGGCCGGCATCATCCTTCTGAAGTACCTCCAGGATCGGAAGATGCACAAGGCCTACCAGGTGGCCCTCGACACCAAGGAAGACCAGATCCAGCGCATTGCCAACGAAAACCTGGAATGGAGGCGCTACTTCTGGCGTCATAGGGGATTGTCGGAGGAGGAAATCCGCAAGTTGGGCGACGGTGATGAAGTGGAGCGGGCAGCCATCACGACGCCTGCGGCGCAGTCCAAGCCGGGCACGAATGGCAAGGCAGACGGAAAAGCAAAAGGGAAAAGACCATGAATGATCTGCTTTTGCTGCTGACCGCTGCAACGGTCATTGTATGGAGCGTCGAGCTGCCATTGATTTTTTTGCGCAGGCCGATGGTCAAGGAATTGCGCAATATTGCTGTTCGTGACGTGAATAGAAACAGGTTCGGCATCATCAGAACGAGGCTGATGGAATTGGCCAGAAAAGGCGACGTTGACGTAAAGGACGAACTGTTTCAATCCGTCTATCACAGTCTAACCATATTGATGCGCAATCCCAACGATTATGGACTCGCAGCAGGCGTGATTCTCAACCTGGAGCCGAAGAAAGACCGCAAGGTATTCTACATTTCCGTCAGGGAACGTGAAGTCTTGATACATTATGCCGAAAGTCTCGACCGGCTATGCCGTGACTATAGCCGTCTCTATCGGATATTCTCTTGGCTCCTCGACTGGTCGACAGACAGAAAGTCCCCTCCGCTGTGGGTGATCACCCACGTGGAGCGACGCTCCCGCATCGCTCGTGCCCAGAAGGCCAGGAAGCAGCTGCAGGAGTTGTGCAGTCCGGCAGCCGCTTAGCTTCCCTCCCCTCCTCAACTCCCCTGCCCGTTTCTTCCGCCCTCCCCATCCCCCGCCTACCCTTCCCCGCAGGAAGCAGCACCGCCCACGGAGGCCAGGATGCCCGACCTGCCCGCGCCCAGCGCCACCGCGTGACCGTCGTGGTCCAGAAACTCAAGGTCGAGTACAAGCTGTGAACTTGGCGAGCGCCCTCCGCAGCACCGCCTCCGCCTCGTCCGGCCTTCCTTCCCTCAGCGCCCTCAGCGCTGCCTTGATCGCCGCCCGCAGCCGCTGCTCCGCCGTGTGACACGCGGTGTTACACTTTCCACCGACCTGACCGGTATCGGCAGCGTCTGGCCGATCGTCAGGATCTTCACGATCACCGCATCCAGCCTCGCTCAACCGCCCTTGGTGTGGCGAGGCGAGGTGCGTCCGGTCCCGTACTCGGCTCACAGGCGCTAGGGTGATTCTCCGCGATGATGCGCCCCTTGACCGGGCAGTCGTGCTCGAAACCTCGGTCCAGCAGCCGCCATCCTGGCGCTGGCGATGGGGCGGGGCCTCCCGGCGTCTGCCCGCAGTGGGGGCACGTCCACGCCGAGATCCGCGTGCATCCGTGCAGGATGTTGATGGTGCGGTCGCACCACTCGATCTTGCCTTCGCCCTGCAGGTTGCTCACAATCTCCTCCTCTTTAGAACAGCCCCAGCTGGCCAGCGGGGGTAGCGGTCCTGGCCGGCCTGGCGTTCTGCTGCTCGGTCTGCTTCGCCCCCGCCTTCACCTGCGCCCCCGGCCGCTCCGCCAGCGGGATGGCGCACCCCGGGCAGACGCCCCCGCCCCCGCGCGCCTTGCAGCCATCGCACTCGGGGCCTTCGGGGTGCATCGGCGGCGGGTCGAACTCGGCGGGCTGCATGCCTCCCCAGGTCTCGGGGCGGCGGGCATCGACGGTGGCCGGGTTGGTGGGCCGGGGCGGTGCTGCTGGCGCTGGCATCAGGGGCGCAGCCACCGCGGGCATCGGCGCCTTCGCCTCCTGCTCGACCGCCGGTGCGCTCCCCCGGGCTGCCTGCTCGATCAGCACCTTGGCGTGCGACTCGGCGCTCAGGGCCAGCTGCCGCAGCTTGGCCACCTCGGCGAGGATGCGTTGCGGGTCGGCGTCGGGGCGCAGCGCATCCTGTCCGTCGATGGCCTCGACGGCGCGCCGGGCCCAGCAGCGAACAGACACCAGCAGCCGGGCGAGCGCATCCCGGGAGTATCCGGCTGGAGCGGTGAGTGAAGGGGAGGCGGGCAGCGCGGGCGCATCGACCGGGGCGGGCGCCTTGCTGGCCACCTCCCCCTCGCCTTCCTCTTTGCCCGATTCTTCGCCCGCGTACTGCTCCGCCGCCCAGGCCCAGCCGGGGGCCAGCGGGTCGGGGCCATCGTGTGCGCCGTTGGCCAGCAGCTGGGGCCCGGCGTCTCCGGCGAGCAGGTAGCCGCCGGGGGTGCGGCTGATGGTGCGCAGGGTGGGGCGGGTCACGGGCGGCCTCATTGCTGGATCTCCAGGCAGTGCGTTGGCCACCAGGTGCCGTCCGCTCCCTTGCCGTGGCTTTTGGCCAGATCGGGAGCCACGCGCTTCGTCCACGCCTCCCAGGCGATCCAGTGCCCCACATTCACGTCGTAGACGCCCAGCGGCGTCTCGGCAGGGGGCATCCCGGCCGGAGCACCGTAGACAGCGATCCAGTGCGTGCGCTGGTATCGGGCAGCCATCGGCACGCCGGGCTTGGTCCAGGGCCCCGACCACTGGATGCGGACCAGGCCGAAGCGGGGCCATACCACCGGTCGATGGACAGGGTCCACGGCCGACTCGAACCCGCGCTGGAATGGCACGTTGAGCCGGCGCAGGATGGCCGCCATGAGGGTTGGGTTCGTGTAGCCGCGCTGCTCGAAATCTCCGAGGTGGGGGCGCAGCTCGTCTGGTGTCATGCCGAGGACGGCAGTCAGCGCACCAGGTCCGCAGTTGAAGCCCCAGTCATCGGCGGCTGCTTGCGCCTCGTCGATGGTGTAGCGCAGCGGCGGACGGCTCACTTCGCCCTCCTCGTCGCATCGAGCAGCAGCGCCCATTCGCCGGCCGGCAGCGTCTCCTGGCCGGTCTCCAGAGAGGAGAGCTGCGACGGCAGCAGGCCAAGACGCACCGCGCATTCACGCAGCCCCTCGCGTCGGGCCAACCGCTCCCGGCGCAGCGTGGCGCCCTCGGCGGTGGGGTCCCAGATGGGCGTGGTCACCTGCTGCATCTGGCAGCCGCGCTCGCTGCAGACGAAGGCCGGCCCCGTGCTGCGGCCGATGGGGGACCGGTGGATGGGGTTGAGGGTCACCATGCGAATGCCGTCCTCGGTTGCCCACCGCTCGTCGAGCCAGGCGGCCGGGAGGCCTCGCTGCTGCTCTCGTCTGCCAAGGGCAGCGCAGCGTCTCCCCAGAACAGCACCAGCCGCTGCGGCTCCACGGTCCACGACCGCCAGTAGAGGCCATCGGCGACGTCGTCCTTGTCGCCGGCCTTCATGCCCATCGCCTCCAGGGTCAGCGGCCGCCAGTCCGTCTCCACGCTGAAGGCCTGATGCCAGCCCGCCTCGATGCGCTCGCCGTTCACCTCGGCGTAGGCGCGCACGCTGGTCTTGTGCAGCGTCTGGCAGTCGAACGTGGCCCAGACCTCGATCTCCTTTTCGTGCCGGGTGATGCGGAGATCACGCACTCGGAATTTCCAACTCCGCAGGCCGCTCAAGCTGTCTTTTTCGGGGCCCCAGGGCGGCTTGTAGGTGAGGCCGAGCGGATCGGTCTCTGCCTTGTGCCGGAGGAATGCTTCCAGCGAATCCATGCACGCCGCGTGGTCTCGGTAGATCACGACGTGCGGGCAGGTCTCGGATGGCCGGTAGCGGCCGATGCCCTGGCTGCAGTGGTGGCCGTCCTCGCACGAGCTGGCGATGTGGCCGGGGTCGATGCGCCAGGCCTCCTGCTGCGTTGTCTCGATCATCGTCGCTGCTCCTCGGTCGCTGGCTACTCGCCGTCGTCGTCCTCGTCTTCGTCGGGCTCCGGCTTGCACGGGTCGTCGGGAGCGGCGTGCCATTCGGCCTGGCCTGGTGCCGGCATGGGCCGCTTGCGCCCCGTGAGCCCTGCAGCGGCCCGTATCTCATTCTGATCGAGACCCTCGACAGCGACGTGACGTGGCAGGCTCACCCCCATGGTTTCGCTGTCGACGAGGCGGACCGCTCCGGCACGGAGGGCACGGGCAGCGAGCCAGTCGGGCACGAGAGCCGCTCCGGACGCCCTCGCAATCGCTTCGTCGAGGTCGACCTGGCTCACGACAGAGCTTCCTGTGCCTCGACCGTCCCGACCACGTCGTCGACCATGCTCACCGGTGGGTCCGGGATAGGGATCTCTGCCGTAACTGTGCAGATGAGCTTGTTCATGCCATGCAGGTGCATGGCGCACATGCGGTCGAAGCCTTGAGCGCCACGCCTCTGCGCATCGCTCGGGTTCTCTCCGGGGTCCATGTATGATGCTCGAATATTGCCGGTTTCATCGGATGCCACCGTGATTCTGATGGTCCTCATCCTCATCACGCTACCTCCTTCAGCAGCTCCGGCAGCCAGGTGTAGCGCTGCACGGGGCTGTCGTTGCGCACGGCCCGCTCCAGCCCCTTCTTGTCGCCGAAGATGAAGACCTTGTGCCGAGCCCTGGTGATCCCGGTGTAGAGCAGCTGCCGGGCCAGCATGATGCTGTGCGTCGAGTGGATGCTCAAAAACACCACGGGGGCTTCTGAACCTTGGCTCTTGTGGATGCTCCGGCAGAAGTCCGGCAGCAGCATGTCTTTGCCGTCCATGGTCGACAGCTCGTCGCGGCTGTAGGTGTGGATGTCCCCACGGCCGTAGTCCACCGTCAACGACTGGTTGTCCATGCCGGTGATGAAGCCGCCGTCGCCATTGAAGACGTCCCGTTTGTAGTCGTTCGTGTTGGCGATGATCTTGTCGCCGAGCCGGTAGATGTGCTTGCGGTGCTTGATCTCCGGAATCGCCCCGACGGCCTCCACGAAGCCCGGATCGGCTTCCGTCGGCATCGGGATCTGCTGGTAGACCTGGGGGTTGAAGGCCTCGCGCAGCGCGTTGTTCAGGTTGGCCACGCCGCAGGGGCCGCCGTGCATGGGCGCGAGCACCATGAAGTCGTTGAGCGGGTCATAGGGCTTGCCCGTCTCGGTGTTCGTCGGGAAGGCCTGCTCGAAGGTCTTGCTGATAACGCTCAGCATCCGCTCCGGGATCGCCTCCTTGTCTTCCACCTCGACCCAGAAGAAGTCGTCGTAGCCGTAGTGGTCGAGCACCGGCATCTCGCCGCGGTTGATGCGCTGGGCGTTTTGGTGGATGGCCGACCGCTCGCTCTGGCGCATCACCTGGGTCAGATGCGCCACGGGGACGGTGCCGCTGGCGATGAGGTCGCCAAAGACTCGGCCGGCGGCCACGCTCGGCAGCTGGTCCTTGTCGCCGACGAGCAGCAGGCGGCAGTCGTCGTGCAGGGCACGCAGCAGGGCCATGAAGAGCCGCATGTCGAGCATGGAGCTCTCGTCCACCACCACGAGATCGGCCTCGATGGGGTCGGACTCGTTGCGCTGGAAGCCGTGCACCGGGTGGTATTCCAGCAGCCGGTGCAGGGTGCGGGCTGGCCGGCCACTCATGACCGAGGCGCGCTTCGCCGCCGCGCCGGTGGGCGCCCCGACCTCGACGACCCAGCCCAGCCGGTCGGCACGATCCAGCGTGTGCTTGAGCGTGTAGGTCTTGCCCACGCCCGGCCCACCGGTGGTGATGGTGATGCGGCTCGCCGAGTCGAACACCAGGTCGACGCTTCGCTGCTGTTCATCGGTCAACGGCATCAGCAGGCCCTCCGGTCGGCTTCGTCCAGCATGGAGGCCCAGTCGTCATCGCTGCTCGCTGCAGGCGTTGCGGCGGGACGGGACCCTTCCTCGAGGAGATCGAGCACGGGGCTCGCTGCCTGGGTGGTGCGAAGTGCAGGGAGCTCGACCTGGACTGCCCGGGCCTTGGGGGCGGCAGGGCGGGCTCCGCCGATCATGGAGCGCACCCGACGGGCCGCCTCGCGCTCCGCCTCCCAGTAGGGCAGCAGGTAGGCTCTGGCCTCTTCGCCCCCACCTTCCACGATCACGTGGATCTTGCGACGGCGCAGGGCGTGCGGGTCGTCTGCGGCAAGCAGCCCCTCTTCCTTGCGGGCCAGCTCTTCCCTGCTGCGGCCGTCCATCTCCCTCAGCGCCAGCAGGGCCCGCTCCGGGTCCACGTCCCAGGGGGCGAGGTGATCCAGCAGGCCGCAACGCGGCTGCTCGTGCAGCTTGCGGTGGCGGTTGGACGAGCGGACCAGCTCGGGCGGGCTGTTCAGCGGCAGGAAGATGTGGCCGTTGCGGTCTGCCGCCTCCTGGAGGCAGTGGACGATCGCGGCCCGCACCCGGCCCGGGTGCTCCTTCGGGATGCGCAGGTTCTGGGCGATGGCGTCTGCGGACAGGAAGCCCCACCGGTCCAGCTCCATCAGCCGGTAGGGGTCCTGCTCGACCAGGTGCTGCGCCTCGTTGCCGTACTCGGCGATGATCTGGGCAGACTGCGCCGGGCCGCAGCCCCGGGCTCGCATCCACGCCCGCATCTCCCGCTGGTGCTTCGTGTCCTGGCAGGCTGCGGCGATGGCTGCGGCATGGTCGGGTGAGCAGACCCGGCCGGCGGTCAGCACGTCGGCCAGGTCCGTCCGGTCCAGCGCAGTCCAGACGCCGGGGAGGCCCTCGGGGCCGCGGCCGAGCAGTTCGATCATCTGCCTGGCCCGCACCGGCCCGACGTTGGGCAGGGCGCCCTCGAGCTCGAGGGCGATGCCCCGCTCATCGCTGGAGTGCAGGATCTCGCTGTCCTGCGGCACGAACTGCCGGCCGAACTTGCTGCTGTCCCAGCGGCCGGAGAACTGCATCTCGGCGTTGGGTTCGACCACGGGGATGATGCCGGCCACGGACACCGTGCCATCGGTGGCGATGGCGCCGGCGGCCTTCTCCTCGTCGGGGATGGTGGAGGTGGGGCGGATCCGCATGGCCGTCCAGAAGCTCGGCTTGCGGGCGATGACCTTCACCACGACCCCGCGCAGCTCGGCCGGGGCGGGGGCCTCGACGGTTGCGGCTCGGGCAGGGCCGGCCGGGCGTCGAGGGCTGCTGCGGCGGGGCGTGGTGACGGACATCGAGTTGCTCCTCCTGCGTCGCTGCTTCGTTGCTCAGGTGGCTGCTACCAGCGGGCGGGGCGGCTGCCCTGGCCGGAGGGGGGCTGCTGGGCCGGGGCCGCGGGCTGCTTGCCGGACGCCGGCGGCGTGGCGGCGGCGCCCTCTTCGTTGCCCTCTTCGTTGCCCTCTTCGTCGCCCTCTTCAACCAAAAACTCGACGTGGATCTCCTCCTCGAAGAGCTTCTTGTTGGCCACGGCCAGCGAAGCGAGCGCCGGGATGTGCGCCTTCGGCGTCTCCCAGGGCAGCGAGACCACCGGGACGTAGTAGTCCTTGCCCCGCTCCTGGATGCGCTTGAGCGACATGCTGAAGCCGACGGTCAGCGGGCGGAAGGCGCCGAGCTGGGCGGGCAGCGCGGCACCGAAGCGGTAGCTGTAGGCCTGCCGCTGCTGCAGCATCGCCTTGAAGATGCCGGCGGAGCTCTTGCGGCCGACGAGCACCGCGGGCTCGTAGCGCCCGGCTTCCACGTCGATGAGGCGGGCCACCAGCAGGACGTAGGCGTCCTCGCAGGCCTTCTTCCCGTCCCGCCACTTGTTGTACTCGCAGGCGCTGCCGGGCTTCCTGCTGTCGCCGCAGGAGTGCTGCCCCGCCCAGTGGCGCTCGTCACAGATCGTTCCGCCCGTGGCCTTCAGGGCGTCCCGGCTCCAGCAGTAGGTGGGATCCTGCTCTTCCTTGTCCGGGTCGTACTTGGGCCGGTACTGGCGCTGGAACTTGCTCGCCAGCGCCACGAAGCCGAACTCCTCGAACTGCTCGAGCGGCATGTTCAGGGTGTACAGCCCGATCTCCAGCTCGGCGTGCTTGTCGTCGGCGCGCTGCTGGATGATGATCCGGGGCACGCTCACCCCGACGAAGGGGGCGGACTCATTGAAGGCCTCTTCGTCGGCCAGATCGAGGCCGAGCTCGGCGGCCTGCTGCAGCACCAGGGCCAGCGCCTGGGCGTCGCCCAGCATCTCCGCGGGCAGCTGCAGGCTGGCGAGGTCGATGGCGGCCTGCAGCCCAGCGGCCGGGCGGGTCACCAGGGCCGTGCCGGCGGGCGCGGCAGCCGGCTGCTCGTACAGCTTGGGCTCGAACTCTGCGGCGGCCTCTGCGGCGGCCTCGGCCGGCGCGCCGCCGGTGGGGGTCAGCTCGTCGAACATGCTATCCTCCTTCACGCCGCCGCCTGGGCGGCCGCGGTGGTTCCGTTTCCGTTGCGGGGGATGATGGGGACGGTGGTCTGTTGCGGCGGGGCGGCCGCGGCACGTCTGGCCTGGTTGACCTCAGGGAACATCTCGTCCCAGAGCACCCGGGCCAGGTCCCACTCCTTGACCGCGTCCTCGAGGCAGTAGGCGTTGATCTCGTCCCAGCGGCCCTCATCGACGTACTGGGCCACCTGCGACCCATCCATGCCGGCTTCCTTGGTCTCGTGCTCGATGCCGAAGAAGCGCAGCCAGGTCAGCAGCGTGTTCTCGCCCTTGCCGCCGGTGTGCTTCCCCCAGTGGGTCAGGTACTGGTAGGGGTCGGCGACGGGCTGGTAGCGGTAGCGCAGCGTCTCCAGGGTCCACGGCATGCGCAGGCCCCGGGCCCGGTGGCGCAGGGTGCGCAGGGTGAGCACCCTGGCGTCGAACTCCACGCCGTTGTAAGCCACGAGGCAGGGCTTGTGGTTGCCGAAGTAGCGGGACAGCCCCGTCCAGAGGCCGCGCAGCAGCTCGGCCTCGTCGCCGTCGCACTCGTTGATCGAGTGGACGGAGCGGAGCTCGTCGTTGGCCAGCCCGACGGTGACGACGCGGCAGAGGCGGGGGTCGAAGGAGGCGCGCTTGATCTGCTCCGCCATCCAGGCGAGCTCGCCGCCGTCCACGTACTCCTTGAGGCCGGCCAGGTCGGCCGTGCTCAGCTTCACCCGCCCGGCGATCACGCCCGAGTCGATGCCGGCCTTGAGCAAGGCCGAGTACTCGCAGCCGCCCAGCAGCTGCCAGAAGCGCTCCACGCCGCCGAAGGCCTGCAGCAGCTCCGGGGCCTTCTTGTCGCCGATGCCCTTGAGCTGATCGACGAAGAGCTTGCAGACCCCATCGGCCGTCTGAGGCTGGAAGTCCGGGCGCTGGGCGCTGTTCAGGTAGGCGCCGAATGACACGGGGTCCGGCGCGGTCTCGATGTCCAGTGCGATGGCTCTCGGCAGCATCTGCGGCCTCCTCCTACAAAAAGTCACTTGCCGTGGGTGCGTCCCAGACCGCCCCTCTTTCCTCCCGGGCGGCCTCGGCCCGGGCGTCGCTGCGGTCGCTCTCGAGGTCCTGGGCCCGCTCGATCTCTTCGTCCGACAGCTCGTCGCAGCCGCAGCCCTCGCTGGCGTGGTAGCGTCTGCTGCAGCGGCTGCAGGTGCGGTAGTGGCTGCTCCAGTCGTCGGGGACATTGCTGCCGGGCATCAGTGCAGCTGCTCCCGGCGAGTGGAGCTCGCCTGCATGGCCATGGCCACGGCCATCGGGTCCACGTCCCCCGGCAGCTCCCGGCGGGCCTCGGCGGCCTGCCGATCCTGGTAGCGCCGCATCGCGTCGTCCCAGGGCTGATCCGGGTCGTCCGTGCAGCAGAGCGGCAGGCCTTCGGCGTCGAGCAGCTCGGGAGCGTAGGGCTCGGCGCCGTCGCGGAGGGCGGCCAGCCGGGCGGTGTAGACGGCCTCGTCGACGATGCGGGCGGCCTCGAGCTGCTCGAGCAGCAGCAGCGCCTGCCCGCGTGCCTCGTCCTCGTCGGCCTGGCGGTGCTCGGCGAGGCCGGCCTGGTGCGCCGAGGTCTCGGCCCGGTCCATGCGGTCGGCGAGCTCCCGGAGGAGGGTGGCCACGGGCAGCAGGCTGTTGGTGGCGATGGGGCAGCGGCTGGCGCTCATCGGGCCACCACGAAGCCGGCGCGCTCCAGCTGGTAGACGAGGCTATCGATCTGGCGCTGGATCGACTCGACGCGGACCGATGACAGCTGCGGGCCATCAGCCACCGTGCGCGTTGCGTCCAGGTCCTTGATTGCCTGCTCCAGCTCGTCGAGCAGGTCATCGCAACGGTAGGCGGCCTGCCCGATGGCCTCGACCTGGTCTGTGAGTAGCTGCGGCACGACTCGTCTCCTTTGCTTCCAATGGACTCAGCCCCACGACACGGGCGACGCCGCATGGGCGGATCGGTGCCTGCCGGATTCGCCGGTTGCGTCATCGCCCGGGGCGTGCGGCCGAGCCCTGTTGCTCGACTCGCACTCGGGGTCCTGTCTAGTCTGTTGCTGCCGCCCGCCTGGCCCGCTGCGGCACCCTGGGCTGCTGCTCCGTGGCTCGCTGATCCGTCAGGTCCGGATGGGGCACCACCCCCGGCTACGCCCTGCGACCGCCCCTCGTCCGCCGCCCATCCTCTCTCCGGTGCCCGCTGCCGGGTTCCCGGGGTCGCATTGACCTCGCTCCGTCCTGCCGTTTCAGCTTGTCAGGGAGCCGCTTCCAGGGCGCCGTCGCTGGCGCCGTCGGGCTCATGGGGTGAGTATGTCGGGAGTGCTATCAGGAGTCAACAGGATTCGCTAGCGAACGTTAGCAGCAGGACGCCCAAGCAGAACATGCGCCGTCGCTCAGCGCCCACGCCTGCAGGAAGCCACCGGCCCGGTACGCTGCGGATCGGCGCAGAACGAGCAGCTCGCCGACCAGCCCCTTCCCCGTCCAGATCCCACCACAGACCCGCAGCATGGTCCACTGGTCGGCGTCCAGCTCGGCCGGGCGATCCTCCCGGCGATCGCCCTGGTCGAGCCAGGCCTGCGCCTGCTCGTCGGGGCCGGTGTCCAGCCAGCGCTGCTCGAGGCCCACGGTGCGCAGCAGGGCGCGGCAGGCTGCGGCCGTCTCGGGCATCGGGGCGGGGCCAGTGGCCGGCGAGGAGGCGGTTGGCGCAGCGGCGCAGCGGCCCGCGGGGGGCTCATGGTCGACGGCGTGCAGCATGCGGGTGCCTCCTCGTCCATTTTTCGGTCCGGGTACCCTTACAGCCTTAGCGGCAAGGTGCAGGCTCGGCAACAGGATCCAGCAGTCCGCAGCGAGGAAAGTTCCACCGGAGACGAACATGGCCCTGGCCGTGCACCGCACCTGGGCGGACCTGCCAACATTATGAATTCACAAGAGTTGCGACGCAGACTGCCTCGCCGGATCACCCCATGATCGGCGCTCGCCTGCTCGGGCCGGCCATCGTCGACCACTGAACATTTGTACCAGGAAAGGACGGGGGAGGCAAGCTCGGGCGGGGATCAGGGTGTCCCTTCGTCTGACTCCTCGGTGGAAGGCTGGTTCTCGATGAAGTCCAGCAACGGGGCGCTCGACACGTACGACGGCGGCTCCGACACGGTCACACGCGTCTGTCCGGCCAGCAGGGGTGCGAAGTGGCGGACGTCGTAGCTGTAGATGATCCACTCGCCGGCCTGGGAGAGCACGCCCCCGGCGATCTGCGCATCGACGACCTTGGACGATGGAGCCCGCATTCTGCCGCACTTGCTGCAGGCTGACGAACTCATGGGCTCGTGGCACCTCGGGCACGCGTCCTTCGCTCCGTCCAGCCGTGCCAGGAGCCTGCCGGCCAGCACCGAGCCATGCACCGTCAGCGCCAGCGTCCGCACGCTCTCTGCCAGCTTGAGCAGCTCCGCCTGCTCTTCGGCAGGTGCGGTGCGGAGCGCCTCGGTCAAGGCAGGAGCGGGAATGCAGAGGTCCCTGTTCTTCGAGATGAACTGCTGGCAGGCCTGGGCGCGCTGCCGCCACTCGGAGGTGACATCGACCCGCCTGACACCCAGAGCGTGAGATAGGATGTTCGTGTCCAGGGCGATCCGCCGGGCCATCACTGCAGCTCCTGCCAGTCGATGCCGCGCTCTTCATAGACCATCCGAGCTGCGGCGTCGGCCGCATCGGCATCGATGATTTTGCCGAAGGCGGCCAGCAGCTCATCGCCGGCCAGGACGCTCTCCAGGAGTACGACCCCCGTGATCACCGACTTCGCAGAATTCAGTGAGAAGTCGTCTCCCTCTGCCGACTCCCATACGGCGTCGACCGACGCCCGAACCTCGCAGCTGCGCTTGACCGCCTCGATGGCCAGATCCACGACGCTATCATCCAGGGGCACCTCGCGGATGGCGCTTTCAACGCGCAGACGGGCGAGCAGGCGAGTCGATCCATCCACCCTCCGCATCACGCCGAGGATCGGGGTCACCGTTTCGGTCGTTCCACGAAGCACCAGCGGAGCGACGGGCTCGGACTCGATGCCTCTGAGCGCGCCGATCAGGATGGCATCCGCCCGCGTAGCGTGGCGCTTGCTTCCGTCCTGGATCACGAAGTCGGTGTCTTTGAATGCCTCCAGCCCCTGACGGAGAGCCTTGGCCACCGGCGCCCTGCGTCCGGCAGGCAACCGTCGCAGCAGCGTTGGGTCTCTGGCGATACGTTCGAGGGCTCGGCCGGCGTCGGCAGCTTCCGGCGTATGAGCGCGCAGCTTGGCGCTCATGTCGAGGTTGGACACCACGAGGGTGAACTCGTGATCAGCAGGGGGACGGCCCAAAATCCCTGTCAGGCTCTCCTCGATCATCTTGGCGAGCGAGCGCACACGGGCGGGTGATGCCGGCGCATCGCAGGCAAACCTGGCGGTCTCTTTTGGGCCGCTGAACTCGTCGTCCTTGGTCTTCATGATGCCTTCGGAACTCCGCGATCCGTCCAGAAACCAAGGTAACATCTGGGGATCGTCGCGTCGAGCCACCGTGCAATGACCGGCACAATCACCCCGCCCCGGCCGCCCGGACGACGCCCTCGACCATCACCCTCACCCGCCCCCGCTGCTCCATGGGCACCTTGCCGACCGCGCCTCCCGCCCAGGCCGGCCAGCGAGGATCATGCGAGGGCGGGGACCCTGCGCGACAGCTTGCGCCGGAGGTCGTCCATGGCGCCGAGCGACGCCACCATCTCACCGCCGACGTTGGAGAGCCGGGCGAGGTCCCTTCGCGGAAGCTCCTCCTGGTTGGCGAAGACGAGCAACGACTCGAAGGGCACGCTTGCCCGCAGCAGGTGCTCGAGCACGATGGTGACCAGCCGGGCCTTGTCTCGCCCGGGGATGCCGAAGAGGAAGAGCGGGTCGAGCTTCCCCTCGATCCGGAAGTCTATCGGGTAGTCTTCGCCGTGCTCGATCTGGGGCACGACGAAGTCCGGTTGCACCAGGCTGGCCGGGACGATGGAATCCAGCAGCGAGCGGAGATCGCTGTAAAAGGTGAACTCCGCCCTGGACTGCTCGAGGAAGCTCAGGTCGTGCAGCTGGGTCAGCGCCTGGCCGAAGCGAAACAGCCCCTCGGTGGCCTGATCCAGCGGCACGTCGAGCTGCAACACTCCGTCTGCCTCGCGGTTGGCCAAGATCGACTCGAAGAGGCGCCCTCGCTTGCCGCTGCGCAGCTGGTCCACGTCCATGTCGTAGCTCAGCCGCATCAGCGTGTGGCCCCGGTCCGAGAACCGCAGCCCGCTCCCGGGCAGCTCCTTGGCGTGGATCAGGAACTCGTCGCCATCCGGGAAGGCGAACATCGAGTCGATCTCCGTCCAGCCGTCTTGGCGCAGCCGTGCAGACCGGACGCCTGGACAGAGGTGAACGATGCGATCCGGGAGGTCAATCTTCATCCATCAGCTCGAGCAAGCTCCCCTGGGTAGGGGGAAGCAGCTCCTCGACGGTCAACCCAGCGATGTGGCAGTCCACCAGCATGGCCGACAGCGCACCGCGCAGATCATTATAGCGATCCGTGACCTCGGCGTAACCGTCCAGTCGATTGCGGCGGGCCTGGTACCGCTGCGTCGCCGTGTGGATGTGAAACCCCTTCGGCAACCGTTCGCCCTCGAGGGGGTTGTTGTGCGAGTGAGCCTCGCCGTTGTAGGTGCGCAGCTGGCGGTCTGCGCTGTCTGCTCGCCGAATCCGAAGGCCGACCCGGAAGTCCTCGGGCACCTCTGAGTTCTGCCTGCCGTAGAGCACATAGGCCGTTTCGGTGTCCGCGCCCGTCAGGTTGACGTCGAAGCGCTCACCGAAGCCTACCGAGCGCCTGGGACGCCCGACCGGCCGCTTGACCTCTTGCAGGAGTCGCTGGATCTCCTCGTCGGTCATTCCTTCGCTGCCTCCAGCATCCCGTCGAGGTAGGCCAGCACCCTCCCCTTCCGCTCCCCGGAGAGCTGGCGCCACCGCTCCAGCAGCTCCTGCTCGTCCTCGGGCAGGGGCGGGGGGGCAGCAGGGGGCGCGGGCACGGCTGCCTCCACTTGGTCGGCCGTGCCGGCGAAGCCCGCAGCCAGGTAGCGCACCCGGCGCTGCTCGTCGGCGGAGATGATGCGGTAGTGGGTCAGCAGGGAGTGCTCGTCGGGAGGCAGGGGAGGAGGCAGCTCGGCCAGCTCGCCGCGCTCTGCTGCGGTGAGCGGTCGGAGCATTGCATCAGGGGGGATGCCGAGGCCGCGAGCGAGAGCCTGGATGGTGTCGATATGGGCAGCCCGCTCCGCTCGTTCAATCAGGGATAGCGCCGCAGTCGTGATCCCGGACGCGCGGCACAGGTCGGCCTGAGACATCCCGCGCTGCCGACGCAGCTCTATGATGTTGAGGCGCACGATTTCGGCCAGCTTGACCATGTCTTCTTCCATCGCACGTCCTTCGCTATCAAGGGCTAGCAACTGCGCTGTTGACTAACGCTAGCAGCCCGGGTATTCCTCTACCTCGGAGGTGCCATCCATGACAGGGAGAGAATTACTCGCCCAATACCAGGCCGAACAGGGCCTCAGCACCAGGCAGCTGGCTCACATGATCGGGTGTTCTGGTCCGACCATCTGGCTCATCCTCGCAGGCAAGCGGTCCGCCGGACTCGCTCTTGCTCATGCCATCATGGACAAGATCGGCATTCCAACGGAAGCCTGGTTGCCTTCTCCTGCGGCCGAACATGCCGATTCATCACCGAAAGAACGGTCGGCAGCCGCGGAGGCCTCCCCTCCCTCCCCCGCAGAGGGGCAAGACGAGCCCGCCGCCGAGCGCCAGGGCGCGGCGGCCTGAACCTGAACAGCCGCCCGTCGGGGCGGCCATCCAAGAGTGCGCCGGAAGGCCGGCGAGAGGCGAGAGATGAACGAGCAGAGCGAGCAGAGCGAGCAGAGCGAGCAGAGCGAGCAGAGCGAGCAGAGCGAGCAGACCTCCTTCGACGATCCGACAACGCCGGAGCAGCGGCTCGTTGCACATTACCTCGGCGTCTTGGCCAAGCTGCCCGATCTCCTGAAGGCCAGCGGCCATCCAGAGAAAGGTCCGGCCCGGGATCAGGTCGAGACCACCCTGAAATGGGCAGTCCTGTTCCTGAATCTTGGACTCATCGACGCGCCGCACGCGTGTGACCAGGTGGCGAGCGTACTGTTTTCGCTCCGCTTTGCCTAGCGGATGTCGGACTCCAACTCGTCCAACGAACTGAGGACCTTTTTCGACATGAGAAGCCAGGTTGCAATCGTTCGATCCTCGAAGGTTTCCCCACGGTACTTGGTTCGATCGTGGATCGACGTCGTCAGCCGTGCACCGATCTCCGCCGCCAGTTTGATTTTTTCGTCCTTTGTCATGTCGTTTCTCCTCCCCGTGTCGGGGCGTGTGGTCAGGGCATCTGCATCCTGCCACGGGGAGGAGGGCTTCAGCAACGAGCGCCAGGGCGCCGCGGCCTGAACCTGATCTGCTGCCCGTCGGGGCGGCGCCGCAGAGCGAACGGCCGGCGCCGCCGGCCAGGAGGGTGAGATGAAAAAAGCGCTGAGGCTCAGCGATACGTCCGGTCTGCACCACTACATCGACGGCATCCGGCACGACGGACCCTGCTCGGGCCTGGAGGGCAACTGCTCGGGCCTGGAGGGCGACTGCTCGGGCCTGCGGGGCGACTGCTCGGGCCTGGAGGGCAACTGCTCGGGCCTGGAGGGCGACTGCTCGGGCCTGCGGGGCGACTGCTCGGGCCTGCGGGGCAACTGCTCGGGCCTGGAGGGCGACTGCTCGGGCCTGTGGGGCGACTGCTCGGACCTGCGGGGCAACTGCTCGGGCCTGTGGGGCAACTGCTCGGGCCTGTGGGGCGACTGCTCGGGCCTGCGGGGCGACTGCTCGGACCTGCGGGGCAACTGCGACGACTGTGAGCTGACCGACGAGGAGCGTGAGGCCGGTGTGGTGATTCGCTCTCTCATCGACGAGACGCCGCGGCCCGAAGGTGGCTCGGAGCAGCCGCAGGGCGCCGCGGCCTGAACCTGATCTGCTGCCCGTCGGGGCGGCGCCACGGCAACGAAGGAGTGAGCGATGTCCGAACCGTGCAGCAGCAGTCGGCCTGACCGAGACGAGCTTACCATCGTTGTTCCAGCCGGACTGGCGGCAGACGAGATTCGCGACCTGGTGCGCCGGGAGATCGTGCAGTGGGTGATGCGGTCGCCTGGTTACTGCCTGGAGCGGCGCTGAGCGATGGCTTGCGGGTCTTCCAGCGCTTCCAATACCAGGGCGAATGTCGCCTGGAAGATGCGGCCGAGCGCATCGCCAGTGCCAAACGCCATGCCGTCGAGTGCGGCCCGCACCACATCCTCCGGCGTGTCTTTGCCTTCTCGCAGCAGGTTGACGCTGTACGTCGGCGAGAACGCCCGCGCTGCGATCATCTGTGCTGCCAGCTCTGCGGCCAACCGTGTTTTCTCGTCCATGCTCTTCCCTCCTGCCGGCGGTGCCGGCGGTTTTTCTGTTGCCCGGAGGGTACCCCGGCAGGAGGGTTTTTCCTACATGCACCGCCGGCCAATCACTGCCGGCACCCTGGAGATGATCCCACCCCAGACATGCTCGGCCCGGGGGGCTCAGCCTGTCCCGTCCATGGTGACTCGAGGCCTGCACCGGGCGAATACATGCCTGCGGTGCACGGCCGACGACAGCGCCGATGGCGGTAGGGCGAAGCCGGGCCAGGAGAAGCGACGGACCCAAGGGGCCCGCAGTGGCAGCCGGCGAGGCGGATGGGCCGCCTTCACCGTCAAAACGGTCCAGCAGAGCGCTTCTCTTTCCCCGCCCCACCATTGCCCCCTCTCCGGCTCGTGCGCCGGCAAAAACAGCCCGGAGGCATCCGCCCAGGCGATGCCTGCCCCCTCGACGCCCCCTTCCTGCGACCTGCAGACCGGGCGGCGCTGCCTTCGGGCTCCCTTTCCAGTGTGCCACGGCGCCAAAGGTAGGCAAGATATGAGTTCCGCTGAAAATACATCGGTTTACAGGCAGAGGAAAAAACGAGCAAAACCTTTGCTGCCCAAAAGTACCGGCGTCACGATGCGCAGCAACTTCACTAGCGCCACAAAGATGAGCGAATATAACATTTGGCGGCAAATGATTGAACGGTGCCACAATGCAAAAAAACCAGCCTACGTCAACTATGGCGAACGTGGCATTTCTGTCTGCACAGAATGGCGCAGCAGCTTCCTAGCATTTCTCGGAGACATGGGACTCCGGCCGTCGACTAGTCATTCAATTGACCGCATCAATAACGAAGGAAACTACGAACCGTTCAATTGTCGATGGGCATATCAGTACGAACAGATGCGCAACACCAGAAGTAATCGCTTTGCTACTATCGACAACGAAACAAAGACGATCACGGAATTGGCAGAGATTAACAAAGTCCGCCCAAATAACGTCAAGGGACGATTGCGGATCGGCTGGACAATCGAAATGGCGCTCACGACTCCGTCTGTGAACGGATGTGGTAGCCACCGAAAAAAATCTGTTCAAATGGTTAATTGCCAATGCGGAGCGCCAACGGGGTGGGTCGCCGGCAGCAGAGCAGAAACAATCAGGTGCAAGTCTGGGCATATCTTCATCGCAGAGATAAGCACAGAACAATACGAAAGGGCATGGAGCGCCATCGGCGCAATCATCCAGTACCACAAATGGAACACTGAACATCAGCGCACGGACAACCACAAGTTCGTGCCGGCTAAAGACTGCGAGCCTTGCAATCGGAGCGGACGATGAGCGACACAGCCAGCCAGCAGCACAATCCAGCGCAGCTCTATTGCCTCCCCGACGGAAAGGCTCTCGTGCTGCGCACCTGCAACGCCGAGCTGCAGGCCCACGGCGGATTCCAGTGGCCCGAGTCTGGCCCGGTCAGCTGCCCGGACTGGGACCCGAAGCCCAAGTGCGGCAATGGGCTGCACGGGCTGCTCTGGGGGCAGGGAGACGGCGACCTGGTGAGCTGGAACGCCGAGGCAAAGTGGATGGTGGTGGAGGTCGAGGCGGCCGCCTGCGTGGAGCTGTCCGGCAAGGTGAAGTTTCCCTCGGGCACCGTGATCTTCTGCGGCGACCGCCTGGGCGCCACCGCTCTTGTGGCGCAGCACGCACCGGCGGGCACCAGCATCGTCGGCGGCACGGCCACGGCGGGCACGTGGGGGACGGCCACGGCGGGCTACAGCGGCACGGCCACGGCGGGCGACAGGGGGACGGCCACGGCGGGCGACAGCGGCACGGCGACGGCGGGCGACAGGGGGACGGCCACGGCGGGCTACAGCGGCACGGCGACGGCGGGCGACAGGGGGACGGCCACGGCGGGCGACGAGGGGACGGCCACGGCGGGCGACAGGGGCACGGCCACGGCGGGCACGTGGGGGACGGCCACGGCGGGCGACAGGGGGACGGC
>Ga0209417_1000717_pt1 | contig 71425 bp, 47 predicted proteins | sample RifGroF2_FD_184002 | JGI IMG/M metagenome (GOLD analysis project Ga0209417, IMG submission 184002) | Groundwater microbial communities from Rifle, Colorado, USA - Groundwater F2 (SPAdes) (version 2) | ecosystem: Environmental > Aquatic > Deep subsurface > Groundwater | place: Rifle, Colorado... | reverse complement strand
AACGTGTTTGCCAATCAAAAAGTCCTTTAATCATCATTTTTGCTTTCCTTGCGAAAGATGGAATAATATATTTGAATGCCAAAGAGCTAAAATAATCGTAAGTGCATTGAAATGCACATAAAAATACCAATTTTTAGAGATACCCTTAATAGTTGGGCCATGGTTAGAATGGTAGCTTGAAACATTTGGTAATTGAATACATATATCAAGCAGATTTGGATAAATCCCTGTGTTGAAAAATTAGGCTGTCTTATATCACTAAAGGCTTGGGCAAAATATTTGAGCAATGCACGAAAATACTGGTGATCAATCCATCCCAACCAATGCTAAAATCGCTCTTTGAACATGTTTAGATAGTCTTGGCCATGCCTTTATCATCTTCTTCAAATTGTTCTGTTTTTTAGTGGCCAAGCAATCGGACAAGTCAGATGTGATCTTTTTCATAACTTCTTTTTTTGAAAGTATTTGGGTGCTTTCTTCAATGGGTTTGCCCTCCCCTTGAGGGTATTTTCAAAAAAATAAATCTGTGTTTTTGAAGCAAAATAGAGGTGTTTTTTTTATCACAATTCACAAATTGATGTATGTCCACTGAGTACGGCCAAGTAAACGGGCAAAACATTAAATTCATTTGTCGTAAGTTCTTTAGCTTGCAAAGTTTACTTTTTAGCGTGAAAGGGATACTGACCGCTAACGAACGAATAGTTTTATGAAGGTCAATCGATTTGCAGTTTACAAAATTCTAAAAAATGGTATTCTGGCTTAGTAAAACAAACACCATGATTGGGGATAAAAACCTATAGTTCTTTTCAGAATGAGTTCTGTAAATGCGAAAGAAAGTTGCTGTATTAATTGAGGCAATCAGGGGCCATGAACGGCATTTAATGCTTGGTATCGCTAAATATGCGCGCATAAAGAATAATTGGGTTTTTTACCTTGATAAGGAAGACCCTTTCTATAAGGATTTCTCATCAGGTAAGCACAACATCAAAGAAAAACTCGAGAATTGGGGGGTAAGCGGAATAATTACAAGACATCCCGATATGGTCGAAGAACTTTCGCAAAAAGGAATTCCTGTTGTTATCGTTAAAGAAATTCCAGAAGTCAAAGTGGGCTGGAATTCCATAAATATTGATAATGACGCCATTGGCAAAATGGCCGCTCAACATTTACTCGAAAGAGGTTTCAGGAATTTCGGTTTTTGCGGCCTTGACGATGAATTTTTCTGGTCGAAAAAACGCGGCGAAAGTTTCGGCAAAACAGTTATCTCTGCAGGCGCAAAAATATCATATTATAAACAGCCAAAACCTCTTGAAAAACTATCATGGGAATTCGAGCAGAATGTTTTAGCCGATTGGATTAAATCGCTTCCAAAGCCCATTGGAATAATGGCATGCAATGATGATCGTGCCGAGCATGTTATGGAAGCGTGTAAATCTATCCAGGTAAATGTTCCCGAAGATGTCGCGGTTATAGGTGTCGATAATGATGAGTTGATTTGCGAATTTTCAAATCCTCCTCTTTCCAGTGTTTCATTAAACAGCGAACAGGCAGGCTTTGAATCGGCCGAAGTTCTGGATTTAATGATGATGAAGAAAAGTACCTCAAAAAAAAGAATCATAGTTCTTCCAACGCAGGTTGCAACAAGGCAATCGACCGATGTGCTGGCTATTGAAGACAGGGAAGTTGCCCGAGCGATTGCTTATATCCGTGAACGTTCGCACATGGACATCAGCGCAGAATCTGTTTCCGAATATATTGGTTTAAGCTTAAGAGTTTTGCAAAAAAGATTCAGGAAAGCAATCGATTGGTCAATGCGAGATGAATTAAAACGTGCCCGTATGACCCGCATAAAACAAATGCTGCTTGAAACAAATATGACTATCTCGCAAATCGCAGATGTGCTTGGATACGCCAGCAATCATAATATGTCACGTTTTTTCAAAAAAGAATGTAAATCGAGTCCCCAGGCTTTTAGAAAAAAACGTTTAATATAATTCAATATAATTTCGTCAAGTGATACCATTTTGTCGTGAAATGACCTGTTTATATAAATAGTCTCAGCTATAATCCTCTCACATTCTATTTTGCTTCAATGTTTTAATTCGTAACGGGATCCCAATCAGAAAATAAAATTAACTTGAATGGAGATAACTTATGAAAACACATAAGCAGTATGCATTTCTGTCTATTGTTTTAATCTTTTTAGCATCTGCGAGTTGTTCCGCAGATCAGTATTGGGATGGCGGAGGTTCCAATGATCTTTATACGAATTCAGCCAACTGGGATTATGATACTTTGCCGGCGTATGAAGAAAGAATTCTGTTGCAGGAACCTAATGGTTTGATTCTTGTACAAACCGGAAACAATCTGACTCCCAGAAAAATATTAGGCCCGGTTTACAATGACGATGTTACAACTACGATGACATTTACCGGAGGTTCTCTGACGAACACAAGTTACTGGATTGCTGCTCAGAGTAATGGCGGCAAAGGGGTCATCAATGTTACCGGAAGTACATGTGATATTTATACCCGTGATTTGGTCCTTGGGCAAAATGGCGGTTCAGCGTTGTTAAACATCAGCGCAGGCCTTGTTGAAGTTTATGGCACAGGTTCAGGTTTAGGTCTGATAGTTCCCGGCGATTCATCGAGCAAGGCTGTTGTCAAAATCACCGGCGGCGAACTGTATGCTAATCAGCTTACAATGTATGACGGCGGTTTGATTAACATCATGGGAACCGGAGTATTTACAATGCCCGGAGACAAACGTTCTTTGCTTAATGGTTATATCAGCGGGCGAAAGATTATTGCCGAGTGTGGAGGAGCAACTGTACAGGTCAGTTATAATGGCGCTGAAACTACACTTACATCTGCCGGCGGTATAACGCACAATATAGCAGCGCATGATGATGCGTATTTTTATGGCTGGCCCGCAAATGAAGGTATATGGAAATGGGGCAATGAAATTGTTGTCGGCTTTAGCAGGGCAAATTATCTGTACAATCCAAATGGTCATAGTTATACGGGAGATTTTATAACTATGCAGGCGTACAGCAGTGATGGCGGAGCAAATTGGACATTGCAATATCCTTCACAACTCAATGATTTGACAATTCTTCCAAAACATTCAACCGCCTTGAATCTAACTTACCCGGATTTTGCTTTTAAAGTCAGAAATTACAGATATTGGTACAGCTACGACAAAGCCGCAACATGGAATGGGCCGTATGAAATGCCGACCTGGGGTTGGCCTGCACGTTCAAGAACGGACTACATAGTAAATTCTTCCAGTTCAATGAAATTGTTCCTTGTTTCAGAAGTTGGTCCTGATGATGATATTATTATCGACAGACCATTTTGTGCCGAAACGTCTGACGGCTGTCTGAATTTTAGTACGCTCAATTGGATAACCCCCAGCCCTCATACGGATTGGGGCGTAAACAATTATTATACCATGCCTTCAACCGTTAAAATAGATTCCTCCACGTATATAAGTGCAATTAGAAAACGTGACCGTAACGATGTTGATGGTGACGGCAATATTGAACCTGCTGACGGCGATTTTGATAAAAAGTATATAGACATTTACCGCACAACCAATGGCGGCTCAACATGGTCGCGCATTGCACAGGACGTTGTTGTTGGTCAGTGGAATCCGCCAAGTATGATAAAACTGGCAGACGGCAGAATTTGTTTAACTTATGGTTATCGGGGCGCCCCTATTGGCATTCGCGCCAAAATAAGTTCCAACAATGGCGTAACATGGGGTACCGAAAAGATTTTGCGAAGCGATGGTGATAATTGGGACATTGGATATCCTCGAACAGTGCAAAGAACAGATGGAAAGGTCGTAACTGTTTATTATTACTCAACGCTGGAGATACCCGAACAGCACATAGCAGCGACAATTTGGACTCCATAAAGACTTTTTGAGCATTTTTTTTGAGGCCATCAATAAAGTAGTTGATGGCCTTTTTTTGTATTTAATATTCGCAAAATGATACCTATTTGGCGCGAAGTGGTATGTCTTATAAAAACCTTATTGTTATATTTTATATATCAGGAATGCACTTAAATTCTATGCAAGGAAAAGGAAATGGAAGCCAAACAAAGCAAAAAAAATTGCATTATAATCAATTTTAGTATATATTTGGCGTTGGTATTCAGCGAATTGGGGTGTAATGCCGCTGCATTGGAAAACAAAACTATTGATGTAATATCGCAACCTTCGAAAATTCAAAATCTAATAGCTTACAAAGAGCAGGATAAATTTTGCGGCTGGCCAGCCAATGAAGGTATTTGGTCATGGGGAGATGAAATCCTTGTTGGCTTTGAAATCGCTGCTTTTTCAAAAAGTGAAAAATCTCATAGTATTGATAGAAACAGTGAAAAGTACATTTATTTCGTAAGAAGTAAAGATGGGGGTCAGACCTGGATGGTCGAAAAACCAAAAGATATTCAGCCGCCGGCATATTTGGAAGATCCGAATATGTTCAAGACGGAGGAAAGTAAGATTTCCAGATTGAATGAAAAGATGGATTTTCAAAATCCTGATTTCACGATGAAACTCCGCGGTAATAATTTTTATTATTCTTACGAGCGAGGTCATTCATGGAAAGGGCCTTTTATACTCCCCGATTTCGGTCAAAAACTTATCATGGCCAGAACAGATTATGTTATTTTGAACAAAGATGAATGCCTGATTTTCATTTCCAGCTCGCAAACTGACGGCAATTACGGAAAAAGTTTAGCGGTAAAAACTCATAATGGCGGATTGAATTGGGAATTTGTCGGTTGGATGACTTCTAATTTTCCTCCTGAAGAATATAAGAAATTCTCATTTTCTATCATGCCATCAACAATAATGCCGGGTGAGCAAAAATTAATCTCCGCTTTAAGGCAACGTTTCGAAAGAGACGTTTGGATCGACATTTATCAATCAGACGATTTTGGCAAAACATGGAAATTCCTCAGCAAGGCCGCTGATAACATTAATAATCCGCCATCACTTATTAAATTAAAAGATGGGCGATTATGCCTGATATACTGCAAACGAACCGAACCTTTCGGTCTCTGCGCTAAAATCAGCAAAGATGAGGGCAAAACATGGTCGCAGCAAATTGTTTTGCGCGATGATGCGCTAAGCTGGGACATAGGCTATGTCCGAAGCATGCAGCGTCCTGACGGCAAAGTAGTGTGCCTTTATTATTACCACACAAAAGAAAATCCGCAGCAACACATCGCGGCTACTATTTGGGAACCTTAAAATGAAAAAAGTAATTTGCCTGTTTGTTTTTATTTTTGTTTCTGCAGCTTGCGGAGCAGATAAATTCTGGGATGGAGGCGGTTCTGACGATAGATGGCGCACGGCCATTAATTGGAATAACGATACTGTGCCGACAAGCTCTGACAGAGTTTATCTTGATACCGCAGGCGAAAATACTCTCATCGAAACAGGCGACCTTGTAACAGTCAATAAAATCCTCGGCCCTTGCGAAAACGCATCTGGTACTGTTAGTTTGACAGTTACAGGCGGGACTCTGATAAATCCAAGTTATTGGTATATCGGCAGAGAGGTCGGGGGTACGGGTGTTTTGAATATTCAGAGCGGAAATGTTTCCACGCGTGATTTAATTTGTGCGTCCGGAACAAATTACGCTTCAGAGATAAACATCAGCGGCGGTTTGCTTGATATCACCGGTTCTGCCTCCGGCACAGGTGCATATTTCGGAAGTGATCCGACAACAGGAGCAACAAATGGTTTCGCGAATTTCAACCTGGCAGGCGGAATTTTGCGAATAGCTCGCCTTAATACGTTAGGGAATAACGTATTGATCAATATAAGCGGCGGACAAATGCAAGTCAGCGGCGATTATACTTCCGTAATTAATGGTTATATCACAGCAGGCAAAATCATTGCCTACAATGGTCAGGGCAGTGTTTATGCTGATTATGATAATATGAACGCCGGCATGACAACTGTTGTCGCAATCTCCGGTATTCAGGCAGCGATTGAAGCAGCCGCAAGCGGCGCAACTGTTTTCGTACCGCCAGGTGAATATGATGAAAGTCAATTCAACATTAATAAACCAATAACGCTCAAGTCAACCGCAGGACCGCAGGAAACGACAATCAATCTTTCCGGAAACGGTCTTTGTGTAATCAGCGACAATGTTATGATTGACGGCTTTGCATTTAAAAATCAAACTTCCTCACTGACATATTTACTTCGAATCGGTAAATCAATCAGCGATGTATCCTTTGCAGTTAATAATTTTCAGATTCAAAATTGTTTCCTGGAAGCTTCGAACATAACCGACGGCCTGATAATATACCCTGACGCAAACGACATAGATATTTTTAATTGCTCCGTTTATAACTGTATCAACGGCATTGTAGTATACAGCAATGCAAAAGACATTGCGATAATCGATAATGATATTTTCAGCAATACACATGGCCTGCGAATTTTAGGTTCTGCCAGTCAATGCAGAATAATGTCCAATGGCATATACTGGAACAGCGTTTCAGGCCTGACAAATACTTCGAGTTCAGAAGTAAATGCTGAAAATAATTTCTGGGGGCATTCAAGCGGCCCATATCATGCAATATACAATTCCGCCGGTCTGGGCAACGCGGTTTCAAATAATGTCGATTTCCAGCCATTCTTTATTGGCTGTCAAGGTGATAAATGGCATCTTTGCCCTGCGGGCGATTTGAACAATGACTGCAAAATCAATTTCGCTGATTTGGTAATAGTAGCATCAAGCTGGCTTAACTGTAACGGACCCGAATGTGATTAAAAGGATTGATATGATTAGATATTTGATTATTTTGATTTTAATTTTAACTTCGATTTGCACTGCTTCGGAAAACAAAATTGTTTATACAGAAGAAGGTAAATTTTGCGGCTGGCCCGCCAATGAAGGCATTTGGTCTTGGGGTGATGAAATTCTCGTCGGCTTCAACATCGGCCAATACAAACATGATGACCCCGGCCATGATTGTAACCTTGCAGGTTTTATCGGAACGGTACAGGCAAGAAGTCTTGATGGCGGAAACATCTGGACTATTGAAATGCCCCATGTTCTTGATTTACGTAAAGGCGCGAAGTTAAAAGAAAAAATTAATTTCCTGCATCCTGATTTTGCGATGAAACTGCGTGATTCGGTTTTATGGTATTCTTATGATAGGGGCAAAAACTGGAACGGGCCGTACGAAATTGCCAATTTTAATAAAAATAATCTGCGATGCAGAACAGATTACATTATTAACAGCAAAGATGAATGCATTGCCTTTGTAACTTCTCAAAAACCAGATGATATCGAAGGTTTTGTTTATGCAATCAAAACAACAGACGGGGGTTTGAACTTCGACTTTCTTTCATACATTGCGCCAATGCCGCCGCTCGGTGGCGAGCACAATTTCAGTGTTCAGCCATCGACTGTAAAAATTTCTGACAAAAAGTTAATCACTTCCGTCAGGGAACGCCGAGGGAAACAGAAATGGGTGGACGTTTATGAATCCAATGATAATGGTGCAAATTGGAAATTGCTTAGTACGCCTGTGCCTAAAGGCAATTCGTGCAACCCTCCTCATCTTTTGAAATTAAAAGACGGCAGAATTTGCCTGACTTATGGCCGACGCATCGAACCGTACGGTATAACCGCGAAACTAAGCAGCGATAATGGCAAAACGTGGAGCAAAGAAATAATACTCCGCGATGACGGCAGAGAATGGGATTTAGGCTATACACGCAATGTACAAAGAACCGACGGAAAAGTCGTAACCGTCTATTATTATACAACAAAAGAAAATGAACGTCAGCACATTGCCGCCACAATTTGGGATCCTTCTGGAAATGAATAAAAAAATCTTTATAATTTTTTTACTTACCTGCACGCCTTTCGCATTTGCAGAGAATGTGATCGTTTATCAGCAAAGCGGTAAATTCTGTGCCTGGCCCGCTAACGAAGGAGTCTGGTCATGGGGCAATGAAATCCTCGTTGGTTTCAACATAGGCGTGTACAAATATAATCCTGACGGCCATAGCGTTGATCCTGATTATGCTACCGACACAGTGCAGGCAAGAAGTCTCGATGGCGGGCAAACATGGACTCTTGAAACACCGCAGGTTTTGAATCAAGGAGGTTTTCAGAAACCGATTGGAGCTATAAATTTTACACATCCAGATTTCGCATATAAATCTCGATTGTCGAAATATTATTTTTCGTATGACAGAGGAAGAAACTGGCAGGGGCCTTTCGAATTTCCAAAATTAGATCAGACAAGACTCATCGCCCGCACTGATTATATTGTAAATTCACAATGCGAAGTCTTGTTTTTCGTCACTGCTGCAAAATCGGATGGAGTAGAAGGCAGAACTTTTTGTGCCGTAACAAAAAATGCGGGCAGAACGTTTGATTTTCTTTCCTGGGTCGCCCCAAGTCCGCCCATCGATGCAGGCGATCATAACTTCACAGTAATGTCATCGACCGTGAAAATTGCTGATGATACGTACATCACAGCTTTAAGACAGCGCAGAGGTAATTCGCAATATATCGATATTTACAAATCGATTGATGGAGCGAAAAGCTGGAATTACTTAAGCTTAGTTGTAAACAATATAAATAATCCGCCGGCAATGCTCAAACTCGCTGACGGCAGAATATGTATAGCTTACGGCCAAAGATATTCACCCTATGGAATTAAAGCCAAAATCAGTACAGATAACGGCCAAACATGGGGCAGTGAAATCACTTTAAGAAATGACGGTTTAAGCTGGGATCTCGGCTATCCGCGCAGTATTCAGCGGCCGGATGGTAAAATCGTTACTATTTATTATTACGCGACCGTCACCAATCCGCAGCAGCATATTGCCGCCACAATCTGGCAGCCCTAATATTTTTTTTCAAGGATAACAGATGGATAGCAGTAGTTTAAAAAAAATAATTATAATTGTTATTTGTATCGCAGCGGCCTTGGTTGTTTTTGCCATTTCGAGAAACTCCGGCTCGGATGTTTCTGATTTGAAAGGCCAGAAAATCGATGTCAAATGCAAAGCCTGCGGTGCGGAATACCAAATGGACCTGGCAGAATTTTATAATTTCAGACGGGAAAATGCCGACCCCGCAGCGCAGAAGGTTTTGCTTCCGCCTTGTCAGAAATGCGGCAAAAACGCAATAGATGAAAAAAATCTGGAATAAATTATCGTTCGCAAAATGATACCAAATTGACGCAAAGAGGTATTCAACTTCGATGTGTCATTCGTTAAAGTATAATTATCAGATTACTGAAATTTTTTAATTTTAATTACTTTTTGGAGGAAGGAAAATGAAGAAAGTTTTAATTTTTGGTTTATTGGTGTTTATGTCAGCAGCAACAATTTCACATGCAGCAGACAAATATTGGGATGGCGGCAGTACGAATGACCGCTGGCTTACTGCCGAGAATTGGAACAACGATGCGCTTCCGGCAGTTGGTGACAGGGTCTTCTTTGATGTTGCAGGGGATATACTTGTTGAGACTGGTGATTATCTCAATCCAAGAAGAATTCTTCAGCAGGATTCTGTTGTTGGCGTTGTTACAGTAACGTTTACCGGCGGTGAACTTCTTAATACGAGTTATTGGTATATGGGAAGAGAAATTGGCGGTGAGGCAATTTTGAATATTTCAGGTGATACCGCTATTACTACCAGAGATTTGCTTCTGGCTTCAGGTAACGGTTATGCAGGTACCATTAATATCACAGGTGGTTTACTTAATATCAACGGTACAGGTGCAGGAGTTGGCGCTTACTTCGGCAGCGAACCGATTTCAGGTGTTACAACGTTATATACAGGTTCAGCTTTGGTGAATATTTCTGGCGGAATGCTTAAAATCGCCACCTTCAATACTATGGGTTCTAATGCTTTGATTGATATTTCAGATGATGGCAAGATGGTTCTTTCAGGCGATCTTACATCGGTTGTAGATGGATACATTCAGGCTGGGAAAATTATTTCAAGTACCGGTTCGCTTGTAGTTTCTACCTATGAAGAAAGCGGCAATACATTTACTCTTGTTGAAGTTCCTGAACCAGCAACGATTTGCCTGTTGGGTTTTGGAATGTTTACTTTAATTCGCAAAAAATAATATATTTTATTCTACGGAGGTAATATGAAAAAATCAGGATTTATTTCAGTTTTATTAATTCTCGCAAGTTCACTCTACGCTGCGGATTCTACATGGGATGGCGGTGCGGGCGATCATCTTTGGAGTTCTGCAGTAAATTGGGTTGGAGATGTGGTTCCGCCAGCAGGCAACAGGATTATTATGAACACCGATGATTATGTAGACTACGATTTGGAAAGTTTGACAATCAATAAATTGATCACCGGTTCTGCTTCTCCTGATTTTCCAGGTGCGACAATGAACTTTTCATCCGGCAGCATTACAAATGGCAGCTATTGGATTGTTGCTAATGGAGCAGGCCAGTTCGCGACATTGAATATCAGCGGCTCTGCCAATGTACGTTCACGAGATTTGAACATTGGCCAGGCCGGTGGTTTTGGTATGGTATATGTCAGCGGCGGTCAATTCACTTCCACAGGCACATCTGGTGTCGGCGTTGGATTGAATATCCCTTATGATACCGGCAGTTGGGGCAAACTTGTTATTAGTGATGGAAACGTTGTTACAACTTTGTTAACTATTAATGATATTGGTGCTACCAGTTACATTGATATTTCCGGCAATGGTATGTTAAGATGGATTGGTGATCACAGAACTGAAGTTAATGGATACATCTCTAATGGTTGGATTACCGCAGAAGATGATTCAGCGACTCCTCTGGTTTTATTTGACGGGGGCAGCACAATGGTTCTCTCGCCAAATAACAATGAATTCCTCGTCAAAGCATGGGCACCATTTCCGCCTAACGGCTCAACAGTTCCGAGCCCGAATGTTAAATTAACATGGGCACCAGGCGCTTACGCTGTAAAACACAACGTTTATTTCGGTACAGATGCTGCTAATCTGGCACTTGTTGGAAATCAGATAGATGTAAATAATTTCCAGCTTCCGGAACTTCTTTTTGGAACACAATATTACTGGCGTGTTGATGAATTGGACAATGACACGCAGGTTTGGACAGGCGATCTTTGGAGCTTTACCACACGCGGACTTCTCTATATCGAAGAATATGAAACTTACGCTGATGATGCTGCCTTTAATGCGGCATGGACTGCTTCAGGCGGTGCTGCTATTAATTTGAATATTGCCGCACCGTTCCAGGGCACAAAGTCAATGAAACTGGTCTACAACAATGCTGTTGCTCCTTACTATTCAGAAGCTTCTTCAACTAATATCTGGCAGAAAGATTTTACAGCATTCAATCTTAAAGCTCTTGATGTCTGGTACTATGGTAATGCCGCAAATGCTGCTGAAAAGATGTATGTAACTTTGAGCGACGGTACAAATAGTGCGACAGTCCAGAATCCAAACAACATAAGTCAATCTGCGACATGGCAGATTTGGAACATCGCTGTTTCTGATTTCAAAGCCGCAAATCCGAGCCTCAATCTTACCAACATAACAGGTCTCCAAGTTGGTATGGGTACAAAATCAGCTCCAGTCGCAGGCGGTGCTGGGACAGTATATATTGATAACATCAGGCTCTATACACAGCGTTGTCTTAATCAGCCGATTGCTGATTTGAATGGCGATTGCAAGGTTAACTTCACAGATTTTGCGCAAATGAGTTTGGAATGGCTCGCTGACGGAATGTGGCCGCTATAATTTAAATTACTCACAGGTGCTGTCGTTTTGGCAGCACCTGTGAAAACTCATACGGAGTTTTGGCAAAGGATAAATAAATGAACACTAATGTAAAAAGAAGTTATAATGGATTCACTCTTGTTGAGCTGCTTGTTGTAATTTCTATTATCGCGCTTTTGCTGGCAATACTTATGCCTTCTCTTTCAAAAGCAAAAAAACTCGCAACTGATGTTACCTGTCGCTCGAATCTTAAGGGAATCGATCTTCTTTACGGCGTTTATCTTCAGCAGAATAATGACCGTTATCCAACAAGTTACAGATTTACAACGGGAATTGGTATGCCGGAAAACAGTCCTATGCTTGATTGCTGGTATTCTGCCATCTGGAAAAACAGCGGCAAAAATAATGATGCCAAATTTTTCCTTTGTCCCGCTGCGACTAAACCGGAAGTAAATGGCCAAGGCCATCCTGTTGCCTCTTACGATGCGTCGTATTTCCAAAAAGGGTTGCCTCACTTCAGTTATGGCCACAATGATTGGGTTTTGAGCAGATGGAATATGCCGAATGAATCCGGTTTAAGTGCGTACGCAAAAACTACAGGTTTTCCTGATGCTGCCACAGAGGCAAGAGCCTGGAAATCACGTTTATCCGCGAAAAATCCTTCGAAAAATCCCGTTATTGGTGACTCAAGTTACCCGATAGCTACTGATGTTGCGTATATTAATACTCCTCCGAATGTTCCGCGTTTCAGCGGAGATCACGGCTGGGTTGATAGCCAGAACCAGGCCAATCAGATGAAACGTTTCTGTCTGGATAGGCATAGTTTGGCGGTTAACTGGACGTTTATGGATAGTTCAGTCAGAAAAGTTGGACTCAAACAGTTGTGGGATTTGCAATTCCATCGTGATTGGAACCCCACCCACAAAGATACCGATGCTTTTATGACTAAAATGTACCCGAAAGTTTGGAATGGCTGGATGAGAAATTGCAGAAACTATTAACTTGTTTTTTAATATTTATTATAAATTGTTTTTTTATTAATGTTCAAGGTTTAACAATGATTAATCCACAACCTGTTTCTCTGATTATCGACACTGATGTTGGCAACGACATTGATGATGCTCTGGCGATTGCTCTCTGCCATACGCTCCAAAGTTTTGGTGAATGCAATATTCTCGGCATGACTGTTTGCAATGATGATTTCTATTCAGCAGTTTATACTTCGGTGCTTAATTCATTCTATGGCCGCCCTGACATACCCGTTGGGCTTGTTAATCAAGGCGTAAAGGATAAAAATGGCAAATTTCTCAGGTATGTATCAGACCTGAGAGATAAAAATGGGAATTTCGTATTTCCCAGGAAAATTTCTAATCAAAATCCGCCTTATGATTCTGTTAAGCTCTTGAGAAAGCTTCTTTCGTCTCAGCCTGATAAATCAGTTGTTATTGTAATGATAGGTTTTTCCACGAACATGGCTCGTCTTCTCGCGACCGAACCTGATGAATTTTCATCTCTGACCGGCACTGAATTATTTAAACAAAAAGTTAGTTTCGTTTCCGCGATGGCAGGCGATTTCAGCGATGAAGTCCAGAAAAATCCTACAATGCAAAACAGGGAATATAATATTCGGCTCGATATCAAATCAGCAAAATACTTTTTTGAAAATTGCCCCGTTGAGGTTGTTTTCAATGGTTTCGAAATAGCAAATAAAATGCTGTATCCTTATAAAAGCATAGAACAGGATTATAGCTGGATTCCTGTTCATCCTGTTGCCGAGGCTTATAAAGTTTTTACCGGCAAACCCCGTGACCGTGCAACATGGGATCTTTTGAGCATACTCTATGCTGTCCGTCCGGATGATGGATATTTTTCGTTTTCTGAAAAAGGCACTGCGAAAGTTACAGATGAAGGGTATGTGATTTTTGAAAAAAATGAAAAAGGCTTTCACAGACATTTGAAAGCCGACGACGAACAAAAGAAAAGAATGTTATCGCTTTTCATTCAATTATGCTCGTGGCAGAATTCCAAACCAACTCAAAAGTGCGGCAAAATTGTGGGTATTAATTCTGAAAAATCAAAAGTGGTAAGAACAGCAGCTTTTGAATGATTTTCAGCATTCGAGTAACATCAATGATATTGATTGAATTTCCCGCTTAATAAATTACAATTATAAACTATATCTGAAGGTATTTGAGAAAGTTTTTGGGCGGCTAAGGACTGCAAGAATAGTTAAGCTATACGGCGATAATGATATCAAATTAGTTAAGGACGATAAGCAATGACAGCAAATTTAGGCGTTATCGATATATCAATGTTAATTTTATACGCTTTGATTTGTGTCGGCATGGGCGTATATTATTTTCGCAAAACTCGCACCAGTGAACAGTTCATGCTCGCGGGCCAATCTATTCCAGCATGGGCAGCCGGCATCGCGGTTATGAGCGCGTATGTCAGCAGCATTTCCTACATCGCTGTTCCCGGCCAGGCATTCGATACTAATTGGCACCCAGCAGTTTTTGTTCTTTGCATACCGCCCATTGTCTGGTTAGTCTGCTGGTACATCATTCCATATTATCGAAGAATAAAACTTGTATCAGTTTATAGCCTGCTTGAAAACAGCCTTGGCAAATGGGCAAGAATTTACAGTGCGCTATCATTCGTTGTTTACATGATTGGCCGTTCCGCTGTTATCATCTATCTCACAGCACTGCTTGTCGGAACTTTCATACCCATCAATATTGTTACCTTGATTATAATCATAGGTCTTATCACAGTTTTTTACACTCTCGTCGGGGGAATGGAAGCAGTCATCTGGACTGACGTAATGCAATCCATAATCATGATTGGCGGTCTGCTCTTCTGCGTGATACTCTTTACAAAATATCTTTTCACCGGCCCGGAATATCCAATTAAGCTTGCTGCCGAAGCGGGCAAATTCAGTCTTGGCAGTCTCGATTTTTCTTTTTCAAGCAGGACGATATGGGTAATGATTATTTACAGTCTGACCGAAAATTTGCGAAATTTAATCGCTGACCAGAATTATGTCCAGAAATACTCAACGGTTTCCGATGAACGTTCCGCAAAAAAAGCGATTATCATCAGCATGGCAATCTACATCCCAATGACTCCTGTTTTCCTGTATATCGGAACATCGCTTTTTGCATTCTATCACACCGGCGGCAACGTGTTGCCCGACACAATTACAAAAGGTGACCAGGTATTCCCGTATTTTATTGCTACGCAATTGCCTGTGGGCTTAAAAGGCCTAATCATCGCAGCAATCATCGCCGCGGCCATGAGTACCCTTAGTTCATCATTGAATAGTTCCGCAACAGTATTGCTTCTTGATTTTATTAAATGGATGAAACCTGATTTAAGCGAAAAGAAAAGTCTTTCATTCCTCCGCTGGACAACCGTTGTCTGGGGCGGACTTTCAATTATCTTTGCGGTCCTGATGATTAGAGCTCAAAGCGCATTAAACATCTGGTGGCAGATTTCCGGAATTTTCGGCGGCGGAATCCTCGGCCTGTTCATACTGGCGCTTTGCAAAGTGAAATTAAAATCATGGCAGGGCATCACCGCTGTTGCTGCAAGCATTCTTGTCATTTCCTGGGTTACTTTCTTCCGCAGCCTTCCAGAAAATTGGAAATGGGCTCAATGCAATATTGACAGCATTCTTGCAGGTGCCTGCGGCGTAGGCATCTTGATTTTAGTTGGATTTATTTTGGTTTTTTCCGGCGGAGCGGCAATGAACACTGAACAGAAAAAGCAACTTCATAAAGATTTCTGGCAGTCAAAAACATCCTGCCTGATTTTCATACCTTCTGCTCAAATGGTTCAATACGATACTGATAATTATGAGCAGCGATTTTATGATCCTCAAAAAATGTGGGATGCTGAATGCAAAAGAGCAACGGCTGTTCTGGATTGGCCGACAGATGGAATACCGGCAATCAGGCCAAATCTTGGTACGATTTTTATTCCATCCATTGCCGGGCAGGATTTTGTCATCAGAGATGGTCAAATGCCTTGGCCGGGCGAACATTTATCAATAGAACAAATTTCCGAAATCAGAAATATTGATATTGGTTCTACACAGGTGATGAACCTTGCCGAAAAATTTTATGAAATAAACAACAAAAAAGGTTCACGGCAGATTTGTACGTACATGCCTGATACGCAGGGCGTATTTGATATCCTGCATTTACTTCTTGGCGATGCGATTTTCTATGAACTTGCGGACAAAAAAGAAAAAATCAAAGAGCTTTTACATATCATCACAGAATTTTATGTCAAGGTTTCGTTAAAGCTCAAAAAATGTATGGGAGAAGATGCCGGCTCAATGTTTCACGGCCACGGCACACAGCAGGGCCTTTACTTTCCAAACGCAGGTGTAAGGCTTTCCGAAGATACGCCTACGCTTCTCTCGCCTTCGATGATTGATGAATTTGTAATTCCTTACATGCGGCAGGCCGCAAAGCCATTTGGCGGTGCTTTCGTGCATTTCTGCGGCAAACACGATTATTTATATGATAAGATACTCGAATGTGATTTCGTTAAGGCAATCGATTTGGGCAATCCCGAAATGTATGATACGCACCATTTGCTTGATAAATGTGCAAAAACTAATACTATTTTCTATGGTAAACTCGCGAACATGGAAAAAGAATCATGGAAACAGTATCTAACTCGAATCGCGAATATTATCAAAGACACAGGCGCTAAATGCGTCTTGCGTCCGACCGTTTTTCCGGATAGCATTGACGAGTGTAAAAAAATGTATGATATTTGGCACGAATTGACAAAATAATATGAAAGTATCAGAACGATTTTTAAATGCTCTTAAAGGCAAAGAAGTTGACCGTGTACCTGTTGTGCCAAAAATCTGGGTCGATTTCTCTGCTAAAGTTACTGGCACATCTTTGATAGATATCATCCAGTACCCTTTAACGGCTTTAAAGGTAATTGCACAAGCCGGTAAAAAATTGGAAGTTGATGCCGTCAGACAATTTCACTTTGCTCCAAGAAATATTATTGAAGAAAACGGCGAAGTTTTCGAAATAAATAAATCCGGCGAGAGAATCGGTAAAATCGATATGGCCGGCGGTTTGGCAACTCATCTTTTCGATTCCAAAGATTACAACATCTCCGACCCTTTCACGATGGCTTATTGTCATAATTGGATTTCTCCAGAGCCTGTTATAAATTCAATTGAAGATGTAAAGGCAATTGCTGTTCCTGATTCCAATGTATTTAATCAGCTCGGTTGGGCAAAAAGGCAAAAAGCTGTAATTGACGAATTCGGCAATAACTTGCATTTTATCGGAAATTGTGATTCAGCAACAATCGCTTTTTACATCGCTTTTAGAGGCATGAATAATGCAATGATGGATTTGGTTATGCAACCTGGTCTGGTGCATGCTGTCCTTGAAAAGGGCACGCAAATTGCAATTAACAAAGGCAAATACTGGCTCGATATGGGCATCAATGTTTTGCGATTGAATGATTCGGCCGGCAATATGTCTTTGATTTCTCCGCAGCACTGGAAAGAATTTGTCTTTCCATACATCAAAACAATTTGTACAGAACTGCATAAATATAATAAAAATGCAATTATTTATTGTCACATCTGCGGCAATGTACTTCCCATTATTGATTTGCTTGTCGAAGCAGGTCTTGATAACATTGCGCCTCTTGACCCTCTTGGTGGTTTTACAGTAAAGCAGGCTCGCGAAAAAGCAGGAGATAGTGTTTCGTTAATGGGCGGCGTAAACACACTCACTCTTCTGAACGGAACTCCCAAAGAAGTGATGAATGAAGCTTTTGAATGTATGGCAGGCGCAGGTTCAAAGGGCGGATTCATACTTGGCTCAGGCTGTGTTGTTCCGCCAAATACTGCTAAGGAAAATATTAATGCTTTAATTGAAGCATCAAAAAAATTTAAAAGGAATAATTAATAATGAAAATATCAAATTTACCCCGGCCACTTAAAGGCATAATACCGCCAATGATTACACCTCTGCTCGACAGGGACAACATCGACGTTAAAGGTTTGGAAAAACTTGTCGAACATATCATCGCAGGCGGAGTCCATGGCCTGTTCATTCTCGGCACCACAGGCGAAGCTCCGTCTTTAAGCTACAAACTTCGCTACGAATTAATCGAACGTACCTGCAAACTCGTCAATAATCGCGTTCCCGTCCTCGTCGGCATCACAGATACATCGCACATCGAATCTATAAAAATTGCTGAACACTCACAAAAACAGGGCGTCAGCGCTGTCGTTCTCGCTCCGCCTTATTATTTTCAGGCTGGTCAGCCTGAATTGATAGAGTACATTGAGCATCTTGCTCCGAAAATTCCATTGCCGCTGTATTTGTATAACATGCCAAGCTGCACAAAAGTTTTCTTTGAGCCTGATACGGTTATTAAAGCTGCCCAAATACCAAATATTCACGGCATCAAAGATAGTTCCGCGAATATGATTTATTTCCATAAATTACTTTTACTGCTAAATGAAAGAAAAGATTTTTCTTTCCTTGTTGGTCCTGAAGAACTGCTTGCCGAGACAATCTTGCTTGGCGGCCACGGCGGAATCTGCGGCGGGGCTAACATTTTCCCGAAATTGTACGTTGATTTGTATAACGCATCAATTGCAGGTGATATAGAGAAAATTCGTGAACTGCACAAAAAAGTTATGTGGATTAGCACGACGATTTACAGTACAGGCAGATATAGCTCAAGTTTCATCAAAGGCGTGAAAGCCTCATTGAATCTGATGGGCATCTGCAACGACTTTATCGAAGAACCGTTCCATTGTTTCAGAGAACCGGAAAAGGAAAAGATAGCAAAATATTTGAAACAATTTAAAGATTTTAAAGGATGACGCAATGGTCAGGAAGATATTTTATTTTGCTATTATCGTCTCACTTGTTTCGTTTTCTTTTGCTGAAATAAAATTACCATCTATTATTTCAGACAATATGGTTCTTCAGGCCGATACAAACGCGCCTCTTTGGGGCACTGCCGATCCTTTGGCAAAAGTCGAAGTAACTTGTTCATGGTCAAACGAAAAAAATGTTGCTGTTGCAGATAATAGTGGTAAATGGCAGCTAAAAGTAAAAACACCTAAAAGCGGTAATAACTGCACTATAACAATATCTTCCAATAATGAATCCACGACAATAGAAAACATTCTTATCGGTCAGGTCTGGCTTTGTTCCGGCCAATCCAACATGCAATGGACTGTAAAAGATGCCAATGATGCGAATGATGAAATAGCCGCTGCTGACTATCCTCACATTCGTTTGTTCACAGTTCAAAGAAAAGCTTCTCCGCAGCCTCTTGATGATACAGTTGGTAAATGGCTGATATGCGACTCTGCAAACATTGCACAATTCAGTGCGGTCGCGTATTATTTCGGCCGGGAATTGCACAATAAATTAAATGTGCCCATCGGTCTTATTAATTCTTCTTTCGGCGGAACGCCCGCCCAAGCATGGACTCGAAAAGAAATCCTCATCGGCGATAATGATTTGAAATGGTATTGGGATTTCGACCAGCAAATCATTGCAGATAAACCCCAATATCAGGCTAAATATGATCAGCAGCTCCGAAGCTGGAAAGAGGAAAAAGCAAAACAAACTTCCGGCAAGTCTCTGCCTGAACCGAGATTACCAGGCGAATTAAACGATAAAAACAGGTCTTCGATGCTTTATAATGCCATGATTCATCCCATTATCCCATTCGCTATCAAAGGTGTGATATGGTATCAGGGCGAATCGAACGTCAATGATGCTTTGCGGTATAGAAAATTATTCCCTGCCATGATTCAAAATTGGCGTGATGATTGGAAGCAGGGCGATTTTGCTTTTTATTATGTTCAGCTTGCTCCTTTTGGAAAACAGATGAAAAAAGATTCTAAAGGTCGCCCGGATTTATCGCTTCCTCCTGATTCAAATTGGGCTAAACTTCGTGAAGCACAATCAATGACATTGAATTTGAAAAACACCGGCATGGCTGTCATCATGGACATTGGTGAAGTATTTAAAATTCACCCAAAAAATAAACAGCAAGTCGGCAAACGTCTTGCATTATGGGCTTTGGCGAAAGATTACGGCTTTAAGGACATTGTCTATTCAAGCCCAATGTACAAAAACATGAAAGTCGAAGAAAACAAAGTTCGCATTACTTTCGATACCTTTGGTTCATCACTGGTATCGAAAGGAAATGAAATAAAAGGATTCTCAATCGCAGGCCATGATAAAAAATTCGTATGGGCAAACGCTAAACTTGATGGTGATGCAGTTCTTGTCTGGTCTGAACATGTGAAAAATCCGGCAGCCGTTCGATATGGCTGGTCTGACTGGATCGAATGCAATCTTTTCAACAAGCAGGGATTGCCGGTCTCGCCTTTCAGAACAGACTCTGAATAAACCCGATATTTTTATATACCTCGTACAAATTCGGCTCTGACTAATTGATGGGCAATGTAATATATCAGTAGTGCTTTTCTTAAGGTCTTTGCCTGCAAGGGTTTAGCCGCTTTTCTCGATGGTTCTGCTACCCCTGAGGGTATTTAACATTATTGATATCACTTTTACTAAGATTTTTCCATAATTCATCAACTCTAATTTTAAATTCCCTAAATATTTCCAAAAGTGGCGGGTAATTGCACATAAAGTGGCGTTAATTTATAACTAAAATAATGTATTTTCTCGTAGAGCAAGACACCTTGAACTCACTTCGTTAACGTTTAAATGGAAATGTCAGATAGCTTTACAATATTATTTCCAGGTTCTCCTGAACAGGAGTTATGAGCGTGCTGCTAATTTTTAAAAAAAGCTTTGCTATCATGTCTTTTAATTACCATTCACCTTTTTGTTTTGTTTTTTTGTAGCCATTGTAAATTATTTTTTCAGAAAAAATGTGGAAAGATACATTCTCCAAAAAAGTGTAGTTCCTATTATATTTTTGGCATTTGAAAGGATTTAAAATGAATAAAGTAAAAATCGGAGCTTTATATTTTGTTTTAGCTTTGATCTGCTCGTGTGGTATGGTTATGGCATCGGGAAACGGGATTAATCTTCCGCCGACACAGGGCACTTCGGGTACCGGAGCTTTTCTTCCGGGTGTTTATTCTTATGGCTACACCAACAATGATGTTGCAGGTGTTGCCAATAAAAACTTTACACATATTCGTATCCCAATTAACGTTGAAACTGCAAATGATGCCGCTTCGCTTGATAAAATAGAGGGCTACTTCGCACAAGTAGGCTATAGAGGAGTTATCTGCATGTTTGACACACTGGAAGCCGGTGAAACAGGTCATGGAAATGGCAGACCAAATAATCTTGCAGCAATGGCAAACGCATGGGCAAACATTCACGATTGGTTTGCAGATTATCCAAATATAAAATACGAAATATTTAATGAACCGTATGGATACAGCAGCGCATCCACCTATATGAATGATATGCAGTACATTATGTCTAACGCCGGACTGCCTTCATCAAAGTGTATTATCGATGGTATAGGCAGCGCAGCAACTAATGTACAGGCAATTAAAAATCTATGGAGCGGCGCGCTTGCTTATCATTTTTATCCCAGCAGGCTGGCTGCAGGCAGTTGTACACAAAGTGCATTTTCGAATATACTTCAAACAGACCTTGCCGGTGTAAGCAATAGAACCTACATTACTGAGTTTGGTGCTGTTTTGACTTTAGGGGATTATTACGAGACTTATACAGCCGATACCACATGGTGGGGTCAGAATATCAATTGTCTTCGCGGTATGCATGATGCATTAGCGGCTTTGCGCAATGCGGGCAATCCGATTAAAGCTTCATACCATTGGCATGGATGGCACAATAGCGATACTTATGATATTTGGTATTCGAGCAGTAATTATGGCGCAGAAAAAATTATAAATATTCAAAAAGACAGCGGCGGCTACTATAAGATTATTAATAAAAACAGCGGGAAATGTGCGCAAGTAAACGGCTATAGCACAGCAAACGGCGGCGACATTACTCAATGGACATACACAGGCGGAACCAATTGCCAGTGGCAGCTTGCAAGTGTCGGTGGCGGTTATTACCAAATTATTAACAGAAATAGCGGCAAATGCGCACAGGTTAATGGATCAAGCACCGCAGACGGAGCTGATATAACCCAATGGACATATAACGGTGCTGATAATTGCAAGTGGCAGATAGAAAGCACCGGCAATATTGCCAGCGGATATTTCAAAATTATCAACAAGAATAGCGGCAAATGCATGATGGTTATCGGGTCAGGTATGTCCGATGGTGCCGATATCGTCCAGTGGACAGATGATGGAGCAGATAATGCTCAATGGCGGATTATGAGTTCAGAGTAATATACTTTTAACTTCAAATTTTATACTGTATAGCCTCGTTGATTCAGATCGTTTAGATGAATTAATGAGGCTATAAATTTTATTAATTTCCAAATGTGGCGGTAATAGCACAAAAAGTGGCGTTAATTTAGACTGAAAATCGTGTATAATGATAATATGAAGCGATATTCTATTTTTTACATGATGTTTTTGGTTTTCGCAGTGGGGGCGAGTTCGTATTCTGCGGTTACAAATATGGTAATTATTAATCTCGCAATCAAAGGGCAGGTATTTGAAGGGTTTGGGCAGGGGCACATGGGGCAGTTCACGCCCGGCTATTATCAGAATTACACTTCTGCCTCTCTTGCTGCTTTCCTTGATAAATTATATTTGCTTGAGAATGATGGTCTGGGATTGCGAATTTGCAGAGTGCTGATGCCGGTTGGTGATAATCCGAGCCATAACCACATGACAAGGATTCCGTATCCTGGTAATAAAGCTTTTGAACCCGAAGAAAATGTATTCGATTGGACAGGTCAGGAAGCTAATTTATGGTATATCCAGGGTGCAGCCAATCGCGGGGCGATTATGTGGGCAAATTGGTATAGCGTGCCGTATTGGCTTACGGTAAGCGGATGCACGGCGGGAGGCACGAACGGTTCGGTAAACAATCTTATCTCGGGCAAAGAGGGACGGTTTGTAAAGCATGTATGTGATGTGCTTGTACATTTCCGCGATTCCTGGGGAATAAATTTTGAGTATCTTTCTCTAATTAATGAGCCGGAGGCGGATTGGTGGGTTTATGGGGGTGGGCAGCCGGGGTGCCATGTTTCTGCAAGTCAGGCGATAACGATACATCAAAGAGCGCTTGAGACCTTGCCTTCTTATGGTTTTTCGCCGCAATTAATTGCGTATGATGCAGCATATCTTACCTCATATTCATATCTCGACACGCTGCTTGCTTCAGGCATTGCATCGAATCTGCCGGTAATCTCCTGTCATCAGTATCAGGTATCCAGTTCTGGTATTAACGGATGGAACTTGCGGGCGGATACTTATGGCAAGAGGATGTGGTCAACCGAATGGGGAGATTGGGCAAATGACGGCTATCCTTATAACAGGCCGGGCGTGCAGTCTCTGATTTATGCAACAAAGATACATGAAGGCTTATCAAAACTGCATGCGAGCGCCTGGGTTATGTGGGAGCCGGATTTCATATTTGACAGCGGTCCGGTGAGTCTTATACCAAGAAAAGCATATTGGGCAGTAGCACATTACAGCCGCTTTATAAGGCCGGGAATGCAAAGGATCGAATCAAGCGATACGGAGCCGAATTCGCTTACAACGGTATGGGTTGAGCCTGAAAATCCGGCCGGACGCAAACTGGCTATTGTTACGGTAAATAATGGAGCGCAAGATACGACCGCCAACTATGATCTTTCGGGTTTCAGCAATTTTGAAATACTTGAAAAACGGAGAACATCGAATTCGGAAAATTACGCGAACATTCCGACCGGCGATATAAACATTGGTTTGAATTCGCTGACTGTTCGTGTGCCGCCGGGATCTATAGTTACATTGTCGCTGCGTTTGAAAAACTGTGCGAAATTGAACGCCGATTTTGATAATAATTGCATTGTCGATTTCAACGATGTTCAAAAACTTGCTTCGGATTGGCTTGTTTCGCTTGCCTGGCCATGTCCTGGATCGCAGACTGATATTACGGATGATTGCGTTATTAATTTTCGTGATTTTGCATCGTTGAGCCAGGAATATCTTGATATACAGGCTTTCGGGCCTTGTCCTGCTGATGACGCTGTTAATGTTCTGCCAGGGTCGGATTTGGTTTGGGGGGTTAACTATTATGCTCAAACGCAGGATGTATATTTAGGTTTTACCGAAAACGCTGTTGCGGCAGCCGAACGCAATTCGCCCGAATATAAAATGACCTTGGGACGTGATACAGCCAGTTATGATGCTGTATTGCAGCCGCAGATGACATATTACTGGCGTGTGGATAGCATAAGTAACGGCAGGATAAATAAGGGGAAGGTTTGGAGTTTTACGACCGGTCAGGAGACAGAACTCGTTGGATGGTATAAATTCGATGAAGACAGCGGCAGTACGGCGCACGATAGTTCGAATTATGGTTATGATGCTTCAATTACAATCGCTAATTGGACGGTGGGAAAAATCGGCAACGCGCTAAATATCGCTGGTACGGGTTGGGTTAATGTTCCGGCGGACGGCGTTGCATTGTTGAATAATCAGGTAACTGTAACGCTGTGGCAAAATGGCAGTTCAGTACAACCGCATAGTGATACAATTTTTATCGCAGAAAACAATTCATCTTCTCGCATGATCAACGCGCATTTGCCATGGAGCGATGGTGTTGTGTATTGGGATGCAGGTTCAAGTTCGCCTTCGTCATGGGATCGTATTTCAAAAGCGGCTTCTTCGGAAAATTACAAAGGGACATGGAACCATTGGGCATTTACAAAAAATGCAACAGCGGGTACTATGAAAATATATCTCAACGGCTTGTTATGGCACAGCGCAACGGGATTGACCAAAAACCTTTCAGGTGCTGCGCTGTTCAGGATTGGATCGAATACCGCAGACACGAGTAATTATAATGGTATAATTGACGATTTCAGGATATATAAACGTGAACTAAATGCCGATGAAATAAGGGCAATCTATCAGGAAGGATTATAAGTATTATCCGCATAGCCGAGATGAGGAATTGTTTTTGAAAAAATTAGTATTTGCATTTTTGATGATATTTTGCGGCTGCGCATCGGCTGTAACTGTTAATGTTAACGGTACAGTTGTCGGGCGTGCCTTCGAGGGAATTGGCGCTGTGAGCGCGGGCGGAAACTCACGGTTACTGATAGATTATCCTGAACCTTATCGCAGTTATGTTCTTGATTTTTTGTTTGAACCTAAGTTCGGCGCAAATTTTCATCATTTAAAAGTGGAAATAGGAAGCGGACAAAATTCAACAAGCGGGTCAGAACCCTGTCATGCTCTAAGTGCTTCTGAAATTACTAATCCCAATTCTGAAAATTATGAGTTGTGGCTGATGAGTGAAGCGATAAGCCGCAATCCAAATACTATCCTTGACTGCCTGATGTGGGGAGTTCCAAAGTGGACTGGCGGCTACTGGACACAGAATACTGCAAACTATTTAACAAGTTTTATTAAAGCGGCTCACGACGGGTGGGGTCTGAATATAGATTGGATAGGCGGATGTATTAATGAAGACGGAGGCGGGGCAAATACTTCGTGGTTGAAATATAATTTGCGGCCGACGTTGAATGCGGCAGGTTATTCTTCAGTAAAGATTCAATCTGAAGAAGGAAAAAATGATTCTCTGCCTTGGACTCTGCTTGATGAATGTATGTCGGATTCAGCATTGAATGCGGTTGTTGACGCAGTAACATATCATTATATTGAAGATGCATCGAAATGGCCGAGCGCGGCTCAAATCGCATGGGGTAAGCCGATGTGGGACAGCGAACAGCAGGCAAGCGGCGGAGACTGGAGCAGCGCGAAAAATGCGGTCAGAACAATGAATCGTGATTACATAATGGGCAGAGTTACAAAAATAGAATTATGGTGTCCGATAGACAGTGCAGGCGAAGGAGTGTTTCTGACAGATACAGGCGTGATGAAAGCTGATACACCGTGGTCGGGCAATTATACAGTTCGGCCTGCCATTTGGGGAGTAGCTCATTATAATCAATTCGCCGAGCCGGGCTGGAAATTTATTGATTCGGGCTGCGGCAATCTGACTGGAAACGGAAATTATGCTTTCCTTAAACATCCAACAACAGGCGATTGGAGCATGATCATTTATGCCGAAAGCGCAGAGAGTATAACAGTGAACCTGGCGGGCGGATTATCGACTGGAACAATTCATGTTTGGAAATCAACCTCGGCGAATCAGTTTGTGCAGCAAGCTGATATTATTCCCACCGGCGGCAGCTTTACGATTAACTGCTCGGCTGATTCATTATATTCTCTTACGACTACTACCGGACAGCAAAAGGGAAATCATCCTAATGCCGCGGCTTCTGCATTTCCATATCCGTACTCGGAAGATTTTGAAAGTTACACTGCGGGTGATATGCCGAAATATTTTTCCGATATGCAGGGAATGTTCCAGGTGCAAAACTGTAAGGGCGGCAGGAGCGGTCTTGCACTTCAACAGATGGTTCCGCAGATAGGTTATGGATGGGGAACGGAAACGGAATACAGGGAACAAATGATGATTGTGATACCCGGGTCGATGTCGTGGAATGATTATGAAATAAGCACGGATGTTTATATTGAAGCAGGTGAGGTTTATGCTGCGGTTCGCAAGGGACACTCAAGCTGGATGAGTACAGGTTTATATTGCGGTTATGCTTTTGTATTAAAGAAAGACGGCGACTGGAGGCTTTGTTTCGATAATACACAGGACAGCACCAAAATGCTGAATCGCGGAACAGTGCCGGGATTCGATGGAAGCAAATGGCACAATATAAAGCTGCGATGCATAGGCGAAAGAATTGATGCTTATGTCGATGGTGTTCATGTATGCAGAGTGATCGATTCGCAACGTTTTGCGGGCAATGCCTGTATTGGCGGAAGTTCGGATTTGAATCAATATGACAATATTTCAGTTAAGCCCGTAACTGGCTGCATCGGATGGGAGATGGTAAACGAAAGGCCGCCGAATGCAAGCTACACAGGGTCATGGTGGACATTTAATGGCTCATGGTATGTTTTCGGAGATTGCACTTATTCTGATATTGCAGCGGCAACGGCAACTTTTCCATTTTACGGCAGAATGGGACAGGTGATAGGAACGACACGAAATGACTGCGGGTATATGGATGTTTACGTGGACAATGTTTATAAAACTACAATTGATACCTACAGTAATCCGGCAGTTTATGGAGGCGTTCTATACCAGACACAAGAGCTTCCGCTCGGCAATCATACGATAAAGATTGTAGTAACAGGGCAGAAAAGAACAGCCAGTGCAAACGAATTAGTTATATTGGAAGCATTTTCGTCCACTACGAACCACGAAATCGGAGGCAATCTCGCATTATCTGCAACAGCATCGGCTTCGAGCTTTTATCAGAACGATCCGACGTGGGGAGCAAATAAAGTAAACGATGCAAACTATACTTCGAGATGGAATTCATATACCAATAGCTGCTGGCTTGAGCTTGATTTTGGCAGACAGGTAACATTTGCCTCGGCACGACTTACGGAATATGAAAATAATCGAATCACGAGCTATCGAATACAGTATTATGATGGTGCATGGAAAGATGCATGTTCAGGGACAACGGTGGGCGACTCCAAGGTCGATGCATTTCCTGCTGTAACGGGAACAAAGGCCAGATTATATATCGATGCCGCGACAAATGTTCCGAGTATTTATGAATTTGAAGTTTATGCGGCAAGGGGTGATCGAGACCTTGATAGTGACGGCGAAATCGGATTGAGTGATCTTGCAATCTTCTGCGATAACTGGCTGGAGCAGGGATGCAATTCTTGCTGCGGCTGCGATGGTGCTGACCTGCTGCATGATAATAAAATTGATTTTCAGGATTACGCGATATTTGCTGAATAATAAAATACATGGAGATTAAATGAAAAAGGAATTTCTTTTTTTAGCTATAATTTTTGTTTTCTCAGGGGATTGCATGGCCCAAAATACCGACATCGCGGACAGCAATAATTATCTGATCTACTTAAAGAATCAAATGAATCTTAAGTGGCCTAACAACAGAACTATAAATATAGTCTGTCACGGTCACAGCGTTCCGGCAGGATATTTCAAGACGCCGGATGTTAACACTTTTGACGCATATCCGCATCTGCTTCATAAGGGCATAAAGGACAGGTTCCCATATGCGGTGGTGAATGTGATTGTTACGGCCATCGGGGGTGAAAACTCTGATGCCGGCGAGAAGCGATTTGAAAAAGATGTTCTTTCGCATCAGCCGGATGTTATAACCATAGATTACGGTCTTAATGACAGAAGTATCAGCCTTGAAAAGGCTCGCGCGGCATGGAGTTCGATGATAAAAAAGGCAAAAGACAAAAATATCAAAGTCATATTGCTCACTCCGACGCCGGATATAAAACATAAACCTGATGACCCCAACGAACCTCTTAATCAGCACGCGCAGCAAATACGACAGCTTGCAGCCGAATTTCGTGTTGGTTTGGCGGACAGTCTTGCGGTTTTTGATGAGAAACAAAAACAGGGAATTAAGCTCGATGAGCTGCTTTCACAATCCAATCATCCCAATGAAAAAGGCCATCGCCTCGTGGCAGATGAGTTGCTGATATTCTTTGCAAATGATATTTGATAAATGAGAATTATATTTTTCATTTTGTATTCTTTATTCCTTATTTGCGGTGCTTCTGCGGATGTTATTTCATTGGCAGGTCAATGGAATTGCCGGCTGGATCCGAACGGGCAGGGAATTCAGAAATCGTGGTATCGTACCGAACTGACCGAACCTATTACTTTGCCGGGCACTACTGATGAGGCGGGATATGGGATTAAAAATTCTAAAAACGAAATTGATCAACTGACTCGCATAGTATCATGGAAAGGCAAGGTGTGGTATCAAAGGCATATAAATATTCCTGAAAAGTGGCAGGGTAAACGTGTTGTTTTGATGCTTGAGAGAACTAAACAAAGCCGTGTATGGTTTGATGAGAATGATTGCGGCTCGCAGGATAGTCTTTGCACACCGCACTTGTATGATTTGAGCCATGTTGTTTTCGGCGGTAACCACCGGATTACGATTTGCGTTGATAATTCGAATAATCCGCCTTTGGGTGAAACGCAGCAATTAACGGAAGCCACGCAGACAAATTGGAATGGCATTGTCGGAGCTATACAGTTGCAAGCCACTGATCCGGTCTGGATTGAAGATGTTCAGGTGTATCCGAATGTTGCCGCAAAGGTTACTAAAGTTGGCATTACAATTGGCAATAGTACAGGTAAGGCCGTTAGTTGCGAAATTTCAGCAAATGCAGTCACTTCAACACATATAGTTGAAAGCAATTACGCGGAAATTAATATCGAGATTCCATTTGGAAAAGAGGCTCGCCTGTGGGATGAATTTGATACGAATCTATATCAGTTGAAAATTAAGTTAACCGGCACTGATGGATCGCAAGAAATGCGTTACAATGATACTAAATTCATTAATTTTGGTATGCGCCAGTTTCGCGCAAAAGGTACGCAACTGATAATTAATGACAAAATAATATTTTTGCGGGGCAAAGTTGATTGCTGCGTATTTCCGCTGACGGGATACGCGCCGATGGATAAAAATTCATGGCAAAGGGTTTTTTCTATCGCGAAAAGTTATGGCATCAATCATTATCGATTTCATTCATGGTGTCCGCCTGAAGCGGCATTCGCGGCGGCGGATGAAATGGGAATCTATTTGCAGCCGGAGCTGCCGAATTGGGCATCTTTTGGTGAAAACAAGCTGCACGATGAGTATCTCAATATCGAAGCAGAGAGAATTCTCAAGAGCTTTGGCAATCATCCATCTTTTGTAATGTTCAGCCTTGGAAACGAAGTGGAAATAAATCCAGAGAGCCGAAAAATTATGACCGAAATGGTAACCAGGCTGCGGGATTTAGATAGTCGGCATTTGTACGCAGAAGGAAGCAATAATAGTTGGGCTGCCACAAGCTGCGGACCGAATGATGATTTCTGGGTTACGATGACGATAGGAGATTGGGAAAACGAACGGCGTTTCGTACGGGGCTCATTTCATAAACATACAATGGGACATATCAATAATCGATCACCTTCGACAATGACTGATTACGAAAAGTCAATCGCAGGAGTTAATGCTGCGGTTATTAGTCATGAAATAGGACAATATCAGGTTTTTCCGAATTTCAATGAAATACCTAAATATACAGGAGTTCTCAAAGCTCGCAATTTCGAAGTATTTCGTCAGCGGCTCGCAGAGGCAGGTATGCTTGACCAGGCCAGTGATTTTGTACGCGCTTCGGGTGCATTGGCGGTGATTTGCTATCGGGAGGAAATCGAAGCAGCTTTAAGAACAAAAGGTTTGGCAGGATTTCAATTGCTCGATTTACAGGACTATCCCGGTCAGGGGACGGCTTTGGTTGGGATTCTTGATGCTTTTATGGATTCAAAAGGTTTAATTAAGCCAGACCAGTGGAGGCAATTTTGCAGCGAAGTTGCAGTTCTTGTTCGCATGGAGAGTTATACTTGGACAACTAATGATATTTTTACAGCAGATGTACAAATCGCAAACTATGGAAAGAATTCGATTAATGATGAGACTGTTGAATGGAAGCTGAAAGATAGTAATGCCTGCGTAGCTGCATCAGGAAAAATTTCTGCCCACATGATTGCCCAGGGATGTCTGGCAGATGTTGGAAAAATAAGCATAAAGTTAGATTCCATTACAGCACTGGCCAAGCTGATTCTCGAAGTGAAATTGCGAAGTACAAAGGCTGCAAATCAATATCCTTTATGGGTGTATCCTGCGGATGCTAATGTCCGGCCTTCGGCAAATATTAAAATTTATCGCAGGTTAAAACGTTCTGTTTTTGAGGAAATAAAGAAAGGCGGTATGGTACTGCTTATCCCTGATGTAAATGGGATTGAACGCTGGATACCGGGCGCATTCCAAAGCGATTTTTGGTGCTATCCGACATTTAAGTCGTTCAATCCGCCTGGAACCATGGGAATTTTATGCAACCCGAATCATCCGGCTTTTAAAAATTTTCCAACCGAATTTCACAGCAATTGGCAATGGTGGCATCTGGTTCGAAACGGCCGTTCTGTCATTCTCGATGGTATCTCCGCTGATTTTCGTCCTTTGCTGCAAACGATAGATAATTTTGAACGTAATCATAAATTAGGTTTAATTTTTGAAACGAAAATTGGTGATGGTCGATTACTGGTATGCGGCATAGATTTAATTTCGCTCCAGAACAGGCCCGAAGCGAGGCAGTTATTAAGCAGTTTACTTTACTATATGAACAGTAATGAATTTGCTCCGGCAATAGAATTGACCGAAAAAGAATTAATCAAGACAGGTTTATTTAAGGATGAATAAAATGAAAATAAGAATTATTTTGACAATTGCTTTTATTATGTGCGTATGTATCGGCCGATCATTTGGCAAAAGTAACGATGCAAACGCAATCAGGATTATGACATATAACATTCACTGGGGTGAAGGCAGGGATAAGATTCATAACATAGAAAGAATCGCTCAAGTAATTCGTGAATCAAATGCTGATATAATAGGGCTGCAGGAAGTTGATAATCACTTTAGCCACAGGAGCGAATTTATAAATCAGGCGGCTGAGTTGGGCCGAATATTAAATATGAATTATTTTCACTGCCCCAGCGTCCCAAGAAAGCATCTGCGAGGCAAGGGATGGTTTGGCAATGCAATATTGTCGCGGTACCCCATCAAATCGACAAAGTTACACAAGCTGCCGACCCAAAAAGGGTTTGAGCAGCGTACATGTCTTGAGGCCAAGGTTGAAATAGACGGTATCGATTACAATTTTTTTATAACGCATTTATGCTACACGAATATTCCGAACAGAAGCGGACAAATAGAATATGTCATTAAATTACTGGAGAAAACAAATTCGCCAAAGATACTGATGGGCGATTTGAATGAAAACCCAAATGGGGAATGTCTAAATATGATTCCGCCGGAAATGATAAATACGTTTGATGTTGCAGGCTCGGGCAATCCTTTTACATTGGGCACTCACCGCATCGATTACATATTCGTGGATGAAAGTCTTCAAAAAAGAATTTTAAATTGCAAGGTTTTACATAATGACGTAACTGATGTCGCTTCTGACCATTGGCCTGTAATGACAGTTTTGGCAAAAGCCGATGTAAATAGTGCCGTTATCAGTCAGACTGAAACATTAAAAAAGAACATGTGCGAATATCTGATTTTGCAGGAAATAAAAGATGACGATATTGCGAACTATATCAAAACTCTGCGTGAGGATGGGACATGGGCTGATATTCAGTATATTAATACCGGGCTTGGAGAAATTCCTATTGTCCATCATCTTCTCCGGATGATAGAAATGTCTGTTGCTTATAATAAAACGCAATGCAGATATTATAAAGATAAGCAATGTTTGAACGCTATCAATAAAGCTTTAAATCATTGGATTGGAGCTAAATATTCGAGTCCAAACTGGTGGTGGGTTAAAATTGGTTTTCCAAGACGCATTGGTTTTGCGGCAATGCTTATGCAAAATGAACTTTCGCAAGAACAGATGGACGGCGTAATTAAAATTCTTGAAGCGGCTGGAATCGAAGGCACCGGTCAGAATAAAGTATGGCTTGCAGGCGTTGTCTGCATGAGGGGAATGCTTTTGGACAAACCGGAATTAATAGAAACCGCGATGAAAGCGATAGAAAGCGAATTACGGATTACAACGGATGAAGGGATTCAGCCCGATTTCAGCTTTTTCCAACATGGGCCGATGCAGCAGTTTGCAAACTACGGTTTGTCTTTTCTCGAGGATATGCCTATGTGGATTTATGCCGCGCAGGGAACGAAATATGAATATGATAAATCGAAGCTGAGCATTTTGCGCGATTATATTCTTAAAGGCCAGCAATGGGTAATCTGGAATGGCCGTTATGATATTAGCTGCGTTGGCCGTCATTTGCATCCTGACAGCGTTGTGAAAAAGGCTGCGGTATTGCTGGACAATTGCAGACGGATGCAATTTGTTGATCCGGATAACGCGAGTTCTTACAAGACGATACTTGCGCGCAATTTAAACGAACGAAACGCAAATGATCTCGTCGGCAATAATTTGTTCTGGAGGTCTGATTATATCGTTCATCGAAGGGAGAATTATTTTTGCTCTGTAAAAATGTGCTCCAATCGAGTTAAAGGTACAGAATCGATACTCGAAGAAAATAAACTTGGAAAGTATATAGCCGATGGTGCGATGTATGTTTATTTATCGGGCAGGGAATATGAAAATATTTTCCCGGTTTGGGATTGGTACAGAATTCCAGGCACAACTTGTGCAAGGTCTGGCTTATCTCTGAAGCCCACCGAAAAGAGCAGCTATATTAAGTCGGATTTCGTAGGAGGCGTTTCTGACGGACAATATGGTTTTGCTTTTATGGATTTACAGCGTGATGAGATTAAGGGTCGAAAGACGTGGTTCTTTTTTGATTCCGTAATAGCCTGTCTTGGTGCAGGTATCGAAAGTTTATCTTCATATCCTGTAACTACATCGGTTAATCAATGTCTGCTGAATGGAAAAGTAATAACGGGTTATGAAGGCAAAACGACCGGAATCAGCGGAGAACATTCCTTTTCAAAACCTCTCTGGCTGCATCATAACGGCATAGGATATGTTTTTCCTGAATCGAGCAATGTAAAACTATCTTGCGGCACTCAGTCGGGCAAATGGACTGATGTTATTGGTTATTCTTCAGATAAGCCGGTATCAAAGGATGTGTTTTCGCTTTTTATTGATCATGGCACAAATGTAAAAGATAGCGGTTATGAATATTTTATATTGCCCGATGCGACAGCAGGCAAAACATCTGATTTTTTTAAATCTCCTTATGTGAAGGTACTTGCAAATAACCGAACATTACAGGCAATTCAATCTGATAAAGATAAATGTATTCAAATTGTGTTTTATTCTCCCGGTACTTGTCAGATTAGCGAAAATTCTCAAATTACAACAGACGTGCCGTGTGCTCTAATGATACGTAAGGAAAATAATAAAACACGAATTATTGCCGCAGACCCCACACGCAAACAGCAATTAATTCATTTGAAGTTATCACAAAGTGGTAAAGAAGAAACTATAGAAATTAAACTGCCCCAAAATGAATTTGAACCAACTGCTGCAAGCGTTGAACTTGAATATATGGTATTTTAATATCAGAAACGATTTATGATGATGCGTAGGTTTTGCGATACTCGAAAGGGGTCATGTGTTTTTCCTGCTTAAAGAATCTTGCGATATGATCTGCATCGTTGTAACCAAGAGCCAGTGCAATCTCTGAAATGGATCGATTGGTTTTGAGGAGCATGTTGCATATCATCTCGATCCTGATGCGTCTTATTTCGGCAAAAATGGAATGGCCAAGAATCTTGTGGAATTTCTCATCAAGGCCTCTTCGGGAGCATCCCACATGGTATAAAACATCAGTTACTTGTATAAGCGGGTTGCTATTGGCGCTTATGAATTCCATTGCCTTAGCGACTTGTGGGTCTTCGATGGCCAGCGAATCAGTTGATTGACGGGTGTCGATTCCTACAGGCTCCACTTTAATAGTATTTTCAGCGACTTGCTCCTTTCGCATAAGTTCGTGAAGCATCTGGGCAGTGAGAAAGCCTGCTTTTTTTGTGCTGAGCATTATGCTTGATAACGGGGGGTATGTAAGGTTGCATACTTGCGGGTCATCATCGATCCCAAGTACCGCGATATCAAAGGGAACTCTTAAACCTGCTGTTTTGCAGGCTTCAATAACATCACAGCCCCTATCATCGTTGCAGCAGAGTATTGCCGCAGGCCTTGGAAGCGAAGTCAACCATCGTACCAGGCGGGGATATTCTTTGTCCCAAACTAACAACCTGTAAGATTTTGAATAAAAAAATTCAGGCTGATATCCTTTAGATTTAAGAGCCGAGGCGAATCTTTCTCCTCTGCTGACCGACCACGGCATATCAGTGAAGCCGCAATAAGCGAAATTCTTAAAACCGTGCCTTATAAAGTAATCGCAAGCAAGCCCGCCAATTGCATCGTGATTCGAGACTACTTTGGGAACATTGCCGACTTTATTGGTCTCCTGAAATGCCTCCACAACAATTATTGGCAATTTAAATTCCAGGAGTCTGTCAAAACCTTTAAAGTCTCTGGTTATGATACCGTTTGCGCCCCATCTTTTTATCCATGAGAGATCCCCTGAGCCTTTTTTTAAGGTGCTATAAAAATCATCTTCCTTATAAAAGGTCCAGGGACCATTTATAAGTGAATATTCAGCTATCCCATTAATCAGATCTCGTCCATACTGTCGTGAACTTTCGAGAAACAATATGACTTTTGGGATATTTAACATAAAGTCAGGCACCGGTTAAAGCTCTTCATACTGCATAACCTTAATAAAATACCCCCAAATAGCAAGTATTTAAACGCCATTTTTTGTTGTAAAATCGCCAATTTTGGAATTCATTGTATAGACAGTCAATTGCTGAAAGGCTGGAGATAGACAACAGGAAGCAATGGGCTGGATAGATTTACGTTCCCTGGCGGAGTAACAATTGAGGCATAGAAAAGTAAAAATTGGAGGATTAAGTTACAAAAGTGGCGTTTATTAAATTATGTGGTTGTTATACACTTAGTACTCTGCAAGCAGATTGTTACAACGTTCTAAGGAGGTATTATGGTCGTTTGCCATGCGGGCCGTGTTTTTAAGATGTCGGCGGTTGTTTTGCTGATACATGTTTTATTCCTCCTGACTCACGCTCCATGTTCCGCAGCAGAACCTCATTTGTCAAAGGCAATCAGTTTCGATCACGATTGTTTCATAATAAATGGCAAAGATGTCGTTCTCTACAGCGGCAGCATGCATTATTTCAGATGCGCTCCTGAACTTTGGAAAGATCGGCTGTTCAAAATGAAAGCTGCCGGCCTTAACGCGGTAACCTGCTATTTTCCGTGGAATTACCATGAGAGAGTCAAAGGCAACGTCGATTTTTCTGAACTCGAGAATTTTTTAGACCTTTGTAAAGAACTCGACCTTTACGTGATATCGCGGTGGGGGCCTTTTATATGTGGCGAATGGGACAACGGCGGTTATCCAGAATGGCTGCTTACGGAAGGAATCGAGAATTCCAGTCTTCGCACAAATGAAAAAAATTATGTTGAGCTTGTCAAACGATGGTACGGAGATATTGCAAAAGTTATCAGGCCCAGGCTAATTACTAATGGCGGAAACGTTGTTCTGGCGCAAGTGGAAAATGAATACGGCGGCGGCGCAGATTATAAAAGGGGGGTTCTCAAAACCTGCTATCAAATGGTGCGGGAGCTTGGCATCGATGTTCCAATCATTACATGCGATACAGATTGCGCATGGGACAATGACGATCCGGTGATGGCCGACATAATAAACGGCAACAATACCGGCGTTGTGAGATGGTCAAGTATCGACAGAGTAGAAAAACGCACTTCACAGTCCCGCAGAGAAGAAAAGAACGGGCCGACAATTGTTCTGGAAAATCCGGGCGGACAGGGAATGTTCTCGAATCTGATAAACCTGAAGATGGATGCGCTGGACGCAAGGGATTTTACGGCTGTTAATAAGACAATCTGGATGGAAGGCGGCAGTCTTGCCAACTATTATATGGCGTACGGCGGAACAAATTTTGAGTATTGGGGTTCGTCTTATCAGTCCACCACTTATGCCGACCGGTCGCCGGTTCGGTGTCCGATCTCAGAGCCGGGCGGACTGGATGAGTCGTATTATGCCATAAAATTGATAGGCCAGTGGCTAAAGACTTTCGGTACGCTTGAAGTGCGTTCGAGACCTCTTGCGAATGGGGCTGCAATAATCGACTGCAAAGGCAAAAAACCGCCGAAGATTGTTGAAAAAATTAACGGCAATGCAGTTTTTCTTTTTGTACGAGAACAGGAAGACAAGGATCAGCAATTTAGAATCTCTTATATGGATCCGGCCATTGATGAAACCATTACAATACCATCGAAAGAGAGTATAAGTCTTCCTGCACGAGAGATGATAATCCTGACATGCAATATTAAAGTCGATGAAACTACGATGATGAAATATTGTACTTCCGAAATACTCGGAATTGGCAATATTAAAGGCAAGACCATTATTACGGTCTACGGCCCGGAAAACGGTTCAGGTCAGGTGTGCTTAAAATTTATCGACAGGCCGCAAGTAGTCGGGACAGAGGATTATACGTGGAACGATCATGCCAGTACACTTGAAATTAATTACAGGCATACCGCGAACCCGCAATATATAACAGCCGGTAAGGTTGTATTCATAGCTATCAATCGCGAACTTGCTAATACCACCTGGATGGCAGAACTAAATAATGGCGAAAGTGTGCCGCTGATATCAAATAATTATCTGGTCAAAAATCAGCGCGCGGGCGAAGGATTTGTAGAAATTGAGAGCCAGACGTTTGAGGGTACAACGCATTTGAGCACGTATTTGCCTGCTTCCCCCAAGTCTGTTGAGTTGAACGGCAAACCTTTGGATTTCGAATATGATAAATCTGTCGGAAAGCTCTCATTAAATTATGCCACACCTGAATATCAGTTTACTGAAATAACGTTCAATGAGGCCAAATTCAAACACGAAGATTTTTCTGGGATAAGCGGTTGGCGGAAAATTGATCTTACGCAGTCGCTTCAGGCGCAAGGAATACTCGGCAAAGGATATGTCGTCTATTCGGCGAAGTTCGAAGATTCCAACTCTCAAAACATGGTCGTGCGTTTTTATGAAGGCTCCGGCAGAACCGGCGGCGCAAATAGCGCGATGCTTGGCGATCCTGTGATGGTATTCATTAATGGGCAATATGTTAACAAAACCTCTGGGTACTGGCACTATTCTAAAATAGAGTTCAATGTTCAGAAATATCTCAAAAAGGGTGAGAACCATATTTTGGTGGTACTCGAAAGAATGCCTCACGCCAGCGGATCTGGCGGGGGCGGGAAAATCGGCATTGGTGAGCCTAAAGGACTTGCGGCGGTGAGCCTGATTGGCGGCGGCAACAAGCCCTGGCAGAAGATGATTGACGGCTGGAACATCAAGGTAGGCATTGAGGGCGATGACCAGAGTTATTTCAAACCTGAATTTGATGATAGAGAATGGATCAATGTTCCTCTTGGCAATTGGAAAAACATCCCTGAACTTGAATCTTACAACGGTGTGTGCTGGTATCGGTTGAGTTTTGCTCTTGACCTCAAAGATGAATGGCAAATACCCCTATATGTTGAGGCTAATATATCCAATAATGCATTAATTTATTTGAACGGCAAACTTATAGGACGCTACCATCATGTGGATTGGCAGCGTGAGTTTTATCTTCCAGATAGCTGGCTCAACAGGCATGGTTTAAATGTGATAACAATAGCAGCCAGAAATGAGCCTAACGAAGCTTGGCATAAGATAGGTGACAACGCTGGAGTTAATTCGGCCGCAATAAGGTCTTATAAAAACTGTACAGTAAGAACAAACAAATTAAAAATAGCATTTTAAGTTAGGGAAACTTTGGCGGGAAAAAATGCACTAAATGGCGGTGCATTGAATTTAACAAAATGATAAAATAGGAACATAAGTAATAATAAATGAATATTGTAGACAAGGAGAGGGAAGAAGTTTTTTCCCCCTTGCAGATTTTAAACCTTATTTTTTTTGGAGGAAAGAAAAATGAAAAAAGTGTTTATGTTGTTTTTAGTTTTGGCGTTGGTATCATGTGTAAGTGCTGCCAATTTGCTGAGGAACGGCGACTTTGATTATGTAACTGAGTACGCGCACTGGAATCACAGCACATGGGGCAGTTGGTATGATTATGATTTGGGCGATAGCACGTCAATCATATCGTTTGGCTACTGGGGAAATCTGGGTATTGTTCAGCAAGTTGGTACTGCCGAATTAGGCGGTCCTATAACTCCGATTACTTTTGCGGCAGATACAGTTTATACACTGACTGTAGTTGGTTCCGATCCTTCTAACGGCTGCAATGGCGTTATATTGAAGATTGGTGCCGGCACTTACAACATGGGGCAATCGGAAGCTGGTGCCTGGACTTATCAGGAAAAGCAGTCTTTTACTTACCCCGTCGTGGCTGAGCCAGGCCCGTGGACTTCATTCAGTCTGACAATCGATACTGCCGATCACGTTGATTGGGTAGGCCAAAATATTCTGGTAGGTGTGTTTGCCGATAACGCCAGTGGCGGTAACAAGTGGTCATGGGTCGACAGTGTTACTCTGGTTCCAGAACCTGCAACAATGGTGATACTTGGTCTTGGTGCTTTGTTTGGACTTCGTCGCAGAAACGAATAATATTGTATATGAAAGGTCTTGGAAATGCGCTTTAATAAGCGCATTTCCCTGGCCAGGATTCTGAATGGATTTTAATAAGTTGAAAGTTTTACTGTTTCTGCCTCTTGCTCTTTTCTAACAGAGAAGTGCCTCGGGCTGCAACAGCGAAATAGATTCGAATGGCTCTGTATCGCGGCAAATACATTATATGAGTTGCCGGAACATGCCGATAAATTAACGGAATAACAATTTTGGAGGATAACTAATGAAAAAAGTAATCGTTGTACTTTCAGTTATGTTCTTTACTGTTTTAACGGCCTATGCCGACGATTTAGTGCGCAATTGGCACTTTGAAGATGAGCCAAATGGAACAGGATGGACTCTTTACGGTAATCAGGCAAATTATTATAACCTTGCTGACGCCAACTATGACAATCATGAGAAAATCTGTTCTTTGGGCTGGACAAGCGGAACTTGTATTTATCAAAATACCGGAATAGTTACTCAACCCGATACTAATTATTTAATGAAGGTAAGGGTGCGTAATGGCGATGGCAAAATAGATGGTCTTAATCTGAGAATGTGGGCTGGAAATCCACCGGAAATGTATTCCGGCGAAATGTTTCTTTATTATGGACACCCAGACTACGGACCATGGCAGTGGGAAGAATTTACAATGTCACTTAATTCCGCAGATTATCCAAATATGGTCGGAAATACCCTCGGCGTGGCACTTTATCTTGTAGATTATGTTGACCCTTGGGGACAGTACGGGTGGCTTTATATTGATTACATCAGCTTACTTCCAAACAAGCTGGCTATAGTGGACCAGCCAGATGCCATTGTAGTTGATGAGATAGGTTCAACCGCTCAATTTCGCTGCGGTGTTGCAAGTCAATCAATAGTACATTATCAATGGTATAAATCAACTGATGCCATCGCAGATGGCGGCGATACTGCAATTGGTACCGATTCGGAGAATCTTGGTTTTGCTGTACAGGCCTCGGATATAGGCAAATTTGTTTATTGCGTTGTCGCCAATGAAGATTTCCCCGCTGCTCCGGTAACCTCAAGGATAGTATTGTTAGAACGAGAGCGGCTGTTAGGACATTGGACATTTGACAACACTCTTAATGACGCATCGGGCAATGGTTTTAACGGCTCATGGGCTTCCCCGGTTTACGTAAGCGGCATCAGCAATCAGGCAATTCAAACTGTTCGCGATATCGCCAGCACCAATCGTGTTGAGATATCTAACAGCAGCAATGCGTTCAACTTCTATAGCAGCGGCCTTACAGTAAGTGCCTGGATTAAAACGAGTGAGCCGAATCAAATGGGTATAGCGGGCAAGGAAAGCACAACTCCGTGGAAGGGCTGGGAAATGTATACTCGTACCAATGGAACCGCGGCCTTTGGTTTCAAGGAAGGCGGCGTTGCCAACGGCACAACCGTGGTCAACGATGGCCAATGGCATTTGATCACCGGTACTTATGATGGAGCGGCAAAGACTGCGAAGCTTTATGTCGATGGTGCTCTTGATGTAACAGGAACAATTACAGGAACGCCGACAGGTGATGCAAACAACGTCATTATCGGCGGGCTTGGTTTGTTAAATAATAATCCTTTCGGCGGCATGATTGACGATGTGAGAATATTCACTTATCCGCTCTCTAACAAGGCGGTATTAGACATTTACAACGATTTTATCGAGCCGGATAAGTCATTGTGTCTTAATGAGTTCGACAGCCGGTTTGATGCGGACGGTAACTGCAAGATAGAAATGATTGATCTGGCCGAATTTGCCAAACATTGGCTTTCATGCGGCAGACATCCGGTTACGGCGTGTCAATAAAGTCGATTTAAGCAGTGTGTACAACTGAAAAAATGAACCGTGAATTTTGCGAGGTAAATAAAATGAAAAAAATAAGTCTTGTTTCTTTTATACTGCTGTATTGCCTGAGTTCTGCCGGATGGGCCGACCCATATACAATATCTGATATTGCCAATGGATCGGCGATATATAAACTGTCTGCCTTTAATATTTCATCTCCTATACGCAATAACGGCAATATCGGTGGCGAATTTCATCTCGGCCCCGTAAGCCGTGTAGTCGATGCTCTCGGAGTGATTGATTTAGATACCGATGGACTTGCCACATCTCATCAAGTGGGTCTGTGGCGAAAGTTGACAGATTCCACAGGAGAGTTGTTGGCTTCTGTTACTGTACCGGCTGGAACCGCAGCGCAGCGTATCGATGGTTGGCGTTATGCTAAACTTCCTCATCCGATTACGCTCAACGCCGATACAATTTATGTATTAAACGCTCGAATGTATAACGCCGGCACCGATGACAGGCATCCTGCAGCGCAATATCCCGTGATGAATACATTTTTCCTCGGTTCCAATGAAGACCTTTCACTTTGCCGATGGTTAGGCGGTGATTTTGCTTTTCCTACTACATTCTATACCTGGGCGGGTGCAGCTTATGGCGCTGCCAATTGGGGTACAAATATGTATCTTGCAGGCCACAATCTTTCGCCCGGATGGAACGCAGCAAATGTCGGCACTGCTAACGGCAGTATCATCGATGTTACATTGAATTGGACAACCGGCAGAAGTTCAGCAGATATGAATCTTCCTAATTCACAAATAACAAAACATTATTTATATATTTCGACAGACCCGAATTTTGTTGGCGTTACGCCCCTGGAAGTATCCGCAGGCTCTCCTGTGCAGGATACCGGCTCTTATTTCATGGCAGGCCTGACTCCGGAAACAATTTATTACTGGCGCGTAGATGAAAGCATTAATAATTCGCTGCCGGGTGCTGCACAGACTATAGTCTCAGGTGCATTGGGGAGATTTACGACACGAGCACCGAACCCGGTGATTGTTATCCAGCCTGCCGGCGTTCTTACCACAATTAATGGAACCGCTAATTACAATATCGGTGTTGTTGCCGAAGCGGGGCTGTCTTATCAGTGGAAAATATCCAATGATAATGTTGCCGATGCAGGAGATGCATCACTCGGAACAGATTCCAATAGTTTAACGCTGACAAATATTCAATTAGCCGATGCGGGCAAGTATATCTACTGCGTTGTCAGCAAACCGGACGGGTCAACCACTTCCGATTTGGTGTTCCTTGAAGTTGAGCGTCAGATGGCATGGTGGAAACTCGATGACAATCTCAATGATACTTTGGGTAATTGGAACGGTGCGATTTTGCCGGGCGGCGGCATGATAACTTACGCGGCCGGCAGGAACGGAAACGCCGCCGTATTTTCCGATGATCCTGATTACAACCGCATAAAGATTACCAACAGTGAAAATGCTTTTAACAACTATAAACTTGGTCTTACTGTCAATACCTGGATCAAAGGAACGGACAAAACGTGGAGCGGTATCATCGCTAAGCAGCATCGCACAAGCATCGATACAACAGGCGCAACCGGCTGGGCGTTGGAGATAAGAGGTTCTAACGCTACTAATGCCCCAATGGGCAGTGCCAGCTTTGTTATCCGCGGCCTTTCAACGCTTAGCTCTCCATTGGTTGTTGTTGACGCCAATTGGCACATGATAACTGTAACATTTGATGGCGCCACAAAGGAAGCTAAAATATACGTTGATGCCAACCAGGTAAATTCAATGACAATGACCGGCACCGGACCGTTTGATTGCAATGAAGCTGTTTACATCGGCTCGGAATTTGCTGATCACAGCACTGTTTATCAGCCTTTCGGCGGAACTGTTGATGATGTCAGAATATTCAATCATCCGGTCAGTGCACAGTCAGTTCTCGATATGTACAATGAATTTACCGATCCTGACAAGGTACTGTGTATCTCGCCTTATGCGTCCGAGCTGGATGCAAATATGGACTGCAAGGTTGATTTCGCAGATCTTGCCGAACTGGTTTCCGGTTGGCTGTCATGCGGCTTATATCCGGATTGTTATTAAATTGGTACAAAATTAATTGATGAACAGGCGGATTTTGTTGCGTCCGCCTGTTTTTTTTAGCTAACTATCAAAGCGAAAAACCAAACATAAAGATTATTAAAAATGCAATAAATGGCGTTTTTGATATAATAAATGGCGTTCACAATTGAAGAGATTTTAGTAATATTGTATAATAGATAATAATGGCTGACAAGTCAGTTTCTAGAATAGCTCAATATTTCGAAAAGGGTTTTGAAATGAAAAATCATGTATCGGAATCACGTCTGAAAGGATTCACCTTCATACCAAATTACAGTTCTACTGTACGAACGCATCGTACGGGAAAATCCGTATCGGGGTTCACACTGGTCGAACTGCTTGTAGTCATTTCGATAATAGCGATATTGCTTGCGGTATTAATGCCCGCGTTAGGCCGTGCACGGGATCAGGCGAAAATCTCGTTGTGCAAATCGAATCTTAAGCAATTGGCAATGGCTCACGTGATGTATCTAAATGAAAGTAATTATAAAGGACTTACTTCAGGCAACAAAAGTGGTTCCGGCGGAGCCGCATTTTGGATGACTCAGTTGGCGCCTTACCTCGAACAAAATAAAATTAACAAAGGCCAGGGAGCATCCAATGTTCAGGATATGACCAAGCAAATGAAAATTTTAAGATGTCCATCTACAGGAGAGCCCACATCGAGTGATATCACCAAACAAGTTGCAGGTACGGCAAAGAACCGATGGCGTTATATTGGCACTAATGGGGGTTGGACAAACACCACAGTAACTATAGAAGGATCGTATGGAATGAACGGCTGGGTTGGAGGTTTATGGATCGATCTCGATGATAAGGATGGAATTAGTGATTATCTAGGCAATCTATTGGAAACCCCTAGAAAGGCATTGTGCACTATGAGAAGCTACGTTCCTCTAAGATCTGATATTCCTGTATTTGCCGATTCGAGCTGGGTGGATTTTTATCCTATTGCACTGCCCGAACGGGGATCGGGTCTTTATCGGACACCTGTTGGTCCGCCAGCTGATAAGTTGGAAACCGGTACAGGCGGCAAAAGAGATACAGTAGCCGAAGCGGGACTATACAGAATCTGCATCAAACGGCACAGGATGGCGATTGATTTGGGGTTTGCCGATGGTCATGTGGCATTGGTGCCTCTAACAGAACTGTGGAATTATCAGTGGGCAAAAACATTTATTAAAACTGGATATGTAAAAGTGCCCGGAGATCGGTGATTTCAAACGCTCAGGGTAAAGTCATGATTTAGAACCGCGACTGCAATTTTGCGCCATCGCGGTTTTTTTATAAAAACATTCTAAGGAAAATCATGGAGGAAAATAAATACTATGAAGTACATTGATTCGATTATTGTAGGAATTTATTTTTTGTGTGTTCTTGGTGCCGGTCTTTTTATCAGCCGTTATCACAAGAAGCGAACGACCGATGAGGACTTTATCACCGGCGGCAAGACTCAAACATGGTATCAAACAGCATTGACTCTTTTTGCAATGGCCGCAGACCCGGCGATTATGTCTCTGTCAGGACTTGGTTTTTTGTGGGGTTTTTACCTTATTCAATGGAACTCTGTGCACATGTGGTTTACAGGCTGGATTTCAGCTATGTTTTTTGTGCCTATATACTGGCGAAGCCGTATCGTCACAACGCCGGAGTATCTTGAGAAGCGTTTCAGTTTGCCAAGCCGTGTAGTATTTTCATTAGTTCTGACTGCCATCCTTGTAGTTACACTTGCCGGAGCGGTTTTTATGGGGGCTTTGCTTTTGCAGAGCCTGCTGGGCTGGTCGGTGATTGCCAGTTCAATTCTTATCTGTGTCATCATCGGCATTTATGTAATTGTCGGCGGGATGAAAACTGTTTTAACGCTTGATTTCTATCAGGGTATATTTGTGATTATCACTCTTTTTACTGTGATGATTGTGGCTTTATTTAAACTTGGCGGACTTGGCGAATTGGCCAGAGCGGCTGTTGTCGGTAACAGCGGCGTACATATCGGCAGCATTATTCCGCCGTCAGATTGGTCTCTATTCACAAGCAAGTTTTTCCCAATGCAGGCGGTGCTGACATGGGCGCCTATTGCAGGGCTTGGATGGCTGACGTGCAATTACGGTATGGCACAAAGGCTTTTAGCTGCGAAAAACGAACAACACGCCCAAAAAGGTTTGATGGGGGTTTCCGTGCTGGTGGTATTTTATCCTACTGCTTCATATTTAGTAGGAGGCGCGATGCGAATTATGATGCCGGATATTCTGCCTGACCAGGCATTTATCAAAGCTCTCACGGATATGTTTCCGATAGGTCTTCGCGGAGTGCTGATAGCGGGTATGCTTGCCGCGTTGCTTTCAACGGTTGATGGGATGCTTACTGCGGGGAGTACGCTGTTTGCGGAAGATTTTTATTTCAGAATCATTCGCAGGTCCTCAAATATCAGGGAACGCAAAACTTTTATACGTTTTGCGGAATTTCTCACTTTAATTATTACAATTTTACTGATTCCAATCATTATGAAAAGTGCTTCTGTCATGACGTTCATCCAGAGTTTTTACGGGGATGTTCTTGGCGTGGTAGTTGGAATATACTTAGTGGGATTATTTTCAAAAAGAACAGGGCCGTTGTCAGCTCTGACAGCGATGATTGTTTCTTTGTTGTCTGCGATTACCGTTGATAATTATACAGAACTCAATTTTGTATATATCGGGTTTTTCTCGTTTATACTGACAATCGTTCTGGCAGTGATGTTAAGCTTTTTTGAAACACCTGTTGCTGACGAAAAACTTAAAAATCTGACTATTTATACTCTTGAAGATGTTAAAGGCCCATTTGTTGGTCTCAAAACATGGCCCGGACTCAAGAAATGTGCATTGATTCTTGCAGCCGCATGGATTGCCTTTTCAATAGGCTGGGAGATGCTAATGCATTTCTATCGGACTATGAGCGTTTAATTTTGTTTAAGCGGAATTCAGAAACCATGAGGGGTGCAAATTATTGGTTAAACTCGCCAAAAATGGTGGAACTAAGTGAAAAAGTGGCGTTCTGACTTATCTCGTATTTTGCTAATCTTAAAGGGAGAATGATAATTGAAAATCTTGACATTTTGGAGTGCAGCAAATGAGCGTTGCTGAATGGCAAAAAGTAAAATTTGGCAAAAATACAAGTTATGAATTGCTTCATACCGTGAAACGCAATCTTCAAAAGCAATCGATGACGCCGCGGCAGCGTTTGATTTGTACACTCAATCACCAGCAAGTTGATCGTGTGTGCGTCGATTTTGGGGCTGGTGGACAGACCGGAATTGGCGCAGGAGCGGTATCTAAATTGAGGAAAGCGTTATTAGGTGTAAATGGTTTCAGGGTCAAGATTATTGAGCCTTATCAGATGCTTGGCGAAATCGATGCGGAATTACACAAGGCTCTTGGTCTCGATGTCCTCGGAATATCCACACGATGCAATATGTTCGGTTTCACCAATGAAAATTGGAAGCCGTTCGAAATGAATGATGGCACTCCGGTATTGGTGCCGGGCGATTTTAATTATACAGTTACCGAAGATGGCGATACCCTCATGTATCCGCTCGGAGACACGACGGCACAGCCTTGTGCGAAAATGCCGAAAACAGGTTATTTCTTTGATGCCCTGAATCGACAGAAGCCTTTGGACGAATGCATTCTCAATCCTGAAGACAATTGTGAGGAGTTTAGTGTTTTAAGTCAGACTGATTTGGATTACTACGCCCATACAGCCAAAAAACTCTACAATGAGACTGATTGCGGAATATATATGACTATCGGCGGTGCTGCATTTGGTGATGTTGCGCTCGTGCCTGCGACATGGATGAAGGACCCCAAAGGGATTCGCGACGTTGAGGAATGGTATGTCTCGACCGTGCTTCGCGCCGATTATGTGTACAAGGTTTTTGAAAAGCAATGTGAAATAGCCCTCAAAAACATAGAACTGCTCGCAAAGGCCGTAGGCGATATGGTACAGGTGGTATTCGTCAGCGGTACGGATTTCGGTCACCAGAGAGGTTTATTTGCCTCGCCTGAGACTTACCGCCGTCTTTACAAGCCTTTCCAGAAACAGGTAAACGATAAAATTCACCAATTGACTAACTGGAAAATATTTATACACTCATGTGGAGCGGTATCTGAGCTTATACCAGACCTGATAGATGCGGGTTTTGATATACTTAATCCCGTTCAGCTTTCTGCTCAAGGCATGGATCCCGTAAAGCTCAAAAGGGAATTTGGAAGGCATATAACTTTCTGGGGAGGCGGAGTTGATACGCAAAAGACGCTTCCGTTTGGAACGCCTCAGGAGGTTTATAGGGAGGTTTATGAACGGCTTGGAATTTTAAGCAGGGGCAGCGGTTATGTTTTTAACGGCACTCATAACATTCAAAGCGATGTTCCGGTCGAGAATATTCTGGCGATGTTCAAAGCCTTGCATGACTTTAATTCAAAAGCATAAATTTTCTTCTCGCATTGGAAAGGATCTTAGATGCGTCTAATAATAGTCGCTCACATCGTGTCATTTATTTGGCTGTCCTTGATTGTCCCCGCTGCAAAAGCTGTTCAAAATCAAGAGTCAATAGATTTAGCTGGTACGTGGTCTTGCAGGCTCGACCCAAATGAAAATGGCGAAAAACAAAAATGGTTTACTCAGGAGTTTGAGACATCTGTAAAACTTCCCGGATCACTCGACGAGAACGGATTGGGCGCAGAAGTTTCGCTAAAACCGGAATTAACGACAGATGTGCTCAAACATCTGACAAGGAAATTCAAATATATTGGTTCTGCATGGTATCAGAAACAAATCGACATTCCTGAGCAATGGAATAATAAACGTATTTTTTTAACCCTCGAACGTGTCCTGTGGGAGAGCCGCTTATGGGTAGACGATAAGGAAATCGGCATGCAGGATAGTGTGCTAAGCCCGCATATTTATGATATTTCCCAGGCCGGACCCGGCAAGCACACCATAACGATTAGAGTCGATAATTCCTATAAGTACCGTATCGGTGCAGTAAGAAGTCATAAAGAACCATTGGGTCATTCTTATACTGAAGAAACACAAACTATCTGGAACGGCGTCATAGGCGATATGAAAATTGCCGCTTATGATAAATTGCACATCGAAGATGTACAGGTTTATCCTGATGTAGATAAAAAGATTGTAAATCTAAACATCAAACTGCGTAACGATACAGAAAAATCTGCGAAGGGCAAATTGATTGTCACCGTAAACGGCGTTGGATACGATGCTAAACTTTCACCTGTAACCATTCCTTTCAGCACGGAAAATGATGTTCAGGTCATAACGGCTGATTATCCGATGGGCGATGATTTTAAATTATGGTCTGAATTTACGCCTAATATTTATGAATTGAAGGTTGATTTGGATTGCGGCGATTTTGCCGACACTCAAAAAGTTAATTTTGGTATGCGCAAGCTGACATCGGAAAATGGCTCATTCATAATGAATGGCAACAGGATTTTTCTGCGGGGCACAGTCGAATGCTGCGTCTTTCCTCTGACTGGTTATCCCGCAATGGATACCGCATATTGGGAAAAGATATTTAAAACTTGCCAATCTTATGGCCTTAATCATGTAAGATTTCATTCATGGTGTCCGCCTGAAGCGGCGTTTGCTGTTGCTGATTCGATGGGCTTTTATCTTCAGGTCGAACTTCCTATCTGGGTTTTTGATTTTGGAAAAGACCCGGCACGAGAGAGCTTTGTAAGGGCAGAGGCAGAAAGAATAATTTCAACATACGGCAATCATCCATCTTTTTGCATGATGTCTATGGGTAACGAATTAGGCGGCGATTTTAAACCCATCGAGGAGCTTGTTACGCATCTTAGAAATCTCGACACTCGTCACCTGTACACAGCCACCACATATTCATTTGAGAAGGGATATGGCGAGTGGCCCGATAAGGTCGATGATTTTTTTGTTTCACAGCGCACACGGAACGGCTGGATTCGCGGACAGGGATTTTTCAACAGCAGGCAGCCATCGACGACTTTAAATTTCAACTCCTCTCTTGAGGGTATAGATGTACCAACCGTTGCTCACGAAATCGGGCAATATGCCGTTTTCCCGAACATAAACGAAATAGAGAAATATACCGGCGTTTTGAAACCTGTGAATTTCGAAGCAGTGAAAAAGGTTCTTGGTGAAAAACATTTATTCGCTCAAGCTGATTCCTTTACGCTTGCATCAGGCAAACTGGCGGTAATTTTATACAAGGAAGATGTTGAACTGGGTTTGCGTTCAGATATGCTGGATGGCTTCCAGCTGCTTTCACTGACCGATTTTCCGGGGCAGGGTACGGCTCTGACGGGCATCCTCGATATATTCTGGGATTCAAAAGGAATAATATCGCCGGAGCAGTTCAGACAATTCTGCTCGACCACGGTTCCTTTGCTTGAAACGCCAAAATTTGTTTATCAGAATAGTGAATCTTTTACGGGTAAAGTCATGATATCGCATTTTGGCCCCAAGGCGATAGATGATGCACAACTTAAATGGATAATAAATGATGAGCAGGGCAAAACAATCGCACAAGGCGATTTTAAAATTCAAACCATTAAGTCAGGCGGCAATTCTGAACTTGGTGAAATAAATGCTCCGCTGGACGTTGTTGATAAGGCGTGCAAATTACGAGTCGAAATTTTTGCCACTGACAGCAATATCAGAAATGGCTGGGATATCTGGGTGTATCCTGCAAACAGCGAGATCGTCAAATCTCCGAACCTGCTCATTACAAATGTATTCGATGCCAATGCCCACAAATGGCTCGACGAAGGCAGGAACGTTCTTTTAACGCCGGAACGTGCAGCAATAAAAAAAGCGGTATCCGCAAGGTTTGTGCCTGTATTTTGGAGTCCCGTGCATTTCCCCGATCAGCCCGGCACGATGGGGGTATTGTGCGACCCGAATCATTCGGCTCTTTCCGACTTTACAACCGATTACCATACCAACTGGCAATGGTGGGAACTTACAAGTGAATCTACTGCCATTGATGTTGATTCGCTGGGACCCAGGTTCAAGCCTATCGTGCAGCCTGTATGTAATTTCCTGCAAATTAAAAAACTTGCGTATATTTTTGAAGCGAAAGTGGGCAAGGGCAAATTATTGGTCTGCTCGCTCGACATCGATAAAGACCTAGATAAGCGGTTGGTCGCACGTCAGCTCAGGCGAAGTCTTATTTCCTATATGGCTGGCGATAAATTTCAACCCGCGCATGTATTGCCTTTGAGCGCAATAGAAGATTTGTTTGCAGCTCAATAAAAATTTTGTTACCGTTTACACGCCGACGATAATGCCCATACGACAATCGTCGTGATTGACTGGTGCCAAAATTGAAAATCTTTCTTTTAAGGAATAGAGAATGGAACTCAGTGCTTTTGATATCATTGTGTTTGTCGGTTTCTTTGTAGTGGTGGTCGGTGTAAGTCTCTTCAAAAGCCGAAAGGAAAAAAGTTCTGAAGATTATTTTCTGGCCGGTCGAGGGCTGACCTGGTGGCTCATCGGAGTTTCCATAGTCGCCGCAAATATTTCAACCGAACAGTTTGTGGGAATGGCCGGGCAGGGAGCCGGCAGTGTAGGACTGGCGGTGAGTAACTGGCAGCTTTACGGAACTTTCGGAATCGTGATTATTGCGTTTACGCTGTTGCCGCGATTTTTGAAAGCCGGTATTTATACGATGCCTGAGTACCTTGAGTATCGATACAATTCGACCGCTCGCGGGATTATGGCAATCACCACCGTCGTTGTCTACGTCGCGGTACTTTTAACTGCTGTGCTTTATTCCGGCGGGATTACGCTGCGGACAATCTTCGGCCTGAAGCTGACTCACGGTGTGTGGCTGATAGGTCTTATTGCTGCGGTTTATACCGTCTGGGGAGGATTGAAAGCGGTTGCCTGGGCGGATTTGTTTCAGGGACTTGCGCTGCTTGTCGGCGGAATTATCATATTCTTTTTGGGACTGGATGCCTGCGGAGGCTGGAAAGAATTCTCAACCATTAACGAAGCCAAACTGCACATGGTTCTGCCGCCGGAGCATCCCGGACTTCCCTGGACAGGCGTTCTTTCAGGAATGTGGATTGTTCTGATTTATTATTGCGGACTTAATCAATTTATTGTTCAGCGCAATCTCGCGGCCAAAAGTCTGCGGGACGGCCAGCTCGGTGTTATCTTTGCTGGAATGCTGTGGCTTCTGGTTCCATTCGCAATCGTGATGCCGGGAATTATGTCATATCAGCTTTACGGCAGCCAAATGAGCTCGCCTGATGAAGCATTTCCGATGCTGATTCGCAATTTAATTCCAGCGGGACTTCGCGGCTTTATGTTTGCCGCGATTGCCGGTGCGGTAATCAGTTCATTGGGGTCAATGCTCAATTCCACTTCGACCATCTTCACAATGGATATCTATAACCGAATGTTTCATCGCAACGCGACTCAAAAACAACTACTGATTCTTGGCCGGGTTATGACAATGGTTTTCGTTGTGGTGGGTTGCCTGCTCGCTCCGATACTTGATAATCCGAAATTCGGCGGCGTCTTTCAATATATCCAGCAGTTCCAGGGTTACATCTGGCCCGGCGTCGTGGCTGCGTTCTTGTTTGGTATGATGGTTCCGACAGCCCCCCCAATCGCAGGTGTTGCCGCGCTTATTGCAGGGCCCATAATTTACGGCATTTTTCAGCGGTTCGCACCCGGTATCCATTTCCTGCTGCAAGTAGCAATGGCATTCAATCTGGTATTGGTTATAATGGGGATTCTGACGTTCTTCAAACCTCTCGATACACCCAGAAAACTGCCTGTGCGGGAAGATATTGACGTCAGAACATCGCCCGAAGTGAAAATTATTGGTGTAATTGCAATGGTTGCGGTAGTTATTTTTATCATTTATTTCTGGTAATCAGTATATGAGTGAGATTGGAATAGGCGCAATCGGCTGCGGCGGCAGGCTCAGACATATACTCAAAGGTATTTGCACGCAAACATCCGGCGTCAAATTAGTTGCTCTGTGCGATACTGACCACAAAGCCGTTGAAGAATTCCGCCGTCTTTTTAATCCACAAGCCAAAATCTACGCTGATTATAGAGAACTTGTGACCGAGCCAACAATAAGTGCGGTGCTCATTGGTTCGTGGAACTGTTTTCACAGAGAACATGCCGTTGCTGCTCTTGAGGCTGGCAAGGATGTGTATTGCGAAAAACCTCTTGCTACTACTCTTGATGATTGCCTGAGTATTTATAAAGCATGGCAGCGAAGCGGCCGATTGTTCATGGTAGGTTTCACTTTGCGGTATTCTCCTCATTATTTAAAAATCAAAGAAATTATCGATTCAGGAGCAATAGGTCAGCCGATTTCATTTGAATTCAATGAAACGCTTGATTTTAATCACGGCAGCTACATTATGCGATGCTGGCGCAATTCAATGAAAAACGCCGGTACACATCTTTTGGAAAAATGCTGCCACGATATAGATATTGTAAATTGGCTTTGCGGCAAAAAGGTTGTAATGGCCGCAAGTTTCGGCGGATTAAATGTCTTTATACCTGAAAATAAAAAACTTCTCGAAAGACTAAAGCCCGACCAGCAGGGCAGAAAACCTTATTTTACATGGATTCTGCCCGAAGCAGGAGATCCTTTTACATGCAAAAAGGACGTAGTTGATAATCAGGTCTCGATACTTGAATTTGAAAACGGCGTGCGCGCTACTTTCCACTGCAATTCCCATTCAGGCCTGCCCGAGCGAAGATTATATATCTGCGGAACAGAAGGCGCAATCCGTTCGGATGTGATTAGTGGAAAACTTGAACTGCGGCGTGTCGGTTTTGATGAGCAGATTCAGGATGTTGCGACAGGTGTCAGTGGCGGTCATGGAGATGGCGATACGATGCTATGTCAAATGCTGATTGATATGATCACAAAAAAGAAAAAACCGCAAACAGGTATTGATGATGCGATAACTTCAGCTATTACATGTTTCGGCATCGATAAGGCCATGCAGGACAGGGCTGTCGTGAATTTGGGGCAGTATTGGGGAAAATTCGAGAATGTCAAGAGAAGCATTTAGAGGTTCAGCAAGATGGTCAAAATCACATTCTTAGGCGCAGGCAGCACAATTTTTGCAAAAAATCTGATTGGTGATATTTTTTTAAATGATTCTCTCCGCCAATGCCGCATCGCTCTATATGACATAGACCGCAGCCGCCTTGAAGATTCTGCTTTGATTATAGGCAAACTCAACGAAAAGATAAATTCCAACAAGGCTGTGATTACAACACATCTCGGCAAATCTCAACGCGGTGCAGCGCTTAAAAAAGCCGACTACGTTATTAATGCTATACAGGTTGGTGGATACAAGCCTTCCACGATAATCGATTTTGAAATACCAAAAAAATATCGCCTGCGCCAGACTATCGGCGATACTCTCGGAGTTGGCGGAATTTTCAGGGCGCTGCGAACTTCGACTGTGTTGCTGGAAATTGCCGCTGAGATGGAAAAACTCTGCCCAAACGCATTGTTTCTCAATTACGTTAACCCAATGGCAATAATCACGGGCATCTTGCTTAAAGGCACTTCTGTCAGGACAGTTGGGCTTTGCCATTCGGTACAGAAATGTGTAAGCGAGTTATTATCTGCGGTTAAATTGCAGTTAAATACGAACAAGATTAGATGGAAGATTGCCGGTATCAATCACATGGCCTGGCTGCTCGAAATCTCCGAATCAGGCAAAGACCTTTACCCGATTATAAAACAAAAAGCACTTATAATAAATGAACTTGCCCGAAGCGGTAAAGGCATAAAGCACAATGATATGATTCGTTTGGAAATTATGCGGCATTTTGGTTACTACATTACCGAGTCAAGCGAGCACAATGCCGAATACACTCCATATTGGATCAAATTTCAATTTCCCGAACTTATAACCGAATTCAATATTCCACTCGATGAATATCCCCGTCGCTGCGAAAACCAAATCCAAAAATGGAACGCTCTCAAAAAGCAGATACTCAAAGATACACAGCACCAGAGATCCATGGAATACTGCGTCGATATAATAAACGCAGTTGAAAACAATATTCCTTTCGGTTTCAATGGCAATGTTCTCAATAATGGGCTGATTCCAAATTTGCCTGCTGATTGTGTTGTCGAAGTACCTTGTTTGGCAAATCAAAACGGCGTAACCGGCTGCTTCGTTGGAAATTTGCCCCCGCAATGTGCCGCGCTGAATATGACAAATATAAATGTGCAACTTCTGACGATGGAGGCAATTTTAAATAACAAAAAAGATTATGTTTATCAGGCCGCGATGCTCGATCCGCATACAGCCTCCGAGCTCACTCTTGATAAAATAAAAGACCTTTGTGATGATATGTTCGATGCGCATGGCAAAATGTTGCCGAAGATGCGTTAACTAATCAATAAGAACAAAATATTTTAACAGGAGTTAATGTGCAGTTAACCTTAATAGATTGGTCTATAATCATCGGCTACTGCGTCGTCTCCGTTTTGTTCGGACTATGGTTTTCATATCGAAATAAGACTAAGGAAGACTTCTTCGTAGCCGGTCGAAAGCTTAACTGGTTTGTCGCCGGGACTTCGATAGTTGCCACTTATCTGGCCACCGATACGCCGCTGGTTGTTTCAGGTTTCATCAGGCGGGCAGGGATTTACGAAAATTGGTTCTGGTGGACAATGGCACTTTCAGGAATGTTCACGGTTTTCTTTTTTGCAAGACTTTGGAATCGCGCCGGCGTCCTAACCGACGTCGAATTTATCGAACTTAGGTATCACGGAAAAGCTGCCTTGATGCTGAGGATATTTAATGCGTTTTTAAGAATTTTCGGCATCTGTATCTGTTGCGGATGGGTCATTCTGGCTGTCGGCAAGATTGTTTCAGCCATCTTTAACATACCGTCAACAGTAACTTTTTCAATAAGCACTTTTACATTTTCAATTTACAGCAGCGTCCTCATATACGGCATTCTTTTAGTGCTTGCATTGAGTTATACAATGTTCGCGGGAGCCTGGGGCGTTGTGATGGCAGACGTGCTGCATTTTTTCGCGGCAATGGTTGGCTTCATTGTTCTTGCCGTCATCGTCTTATATGAAAACCGAGGCCCTGGGGGGTTAGTCAAAAATGTTGCAAATGCCCCCGGTGTTTCGCCGGCCGTATTTGATTTCTTTCCTAATTTCAAAACAGCCGGATTATTGGCGATTTTTACGTTCTTTGTTTACATCGGTCTTTTATGGTGGTGGTCGGCGGCAGGGCTTGGCATCGTAGCCCAGCGAATGTTTGCCTGTAAAAATGGAAAACACGCAGGTTTGGCCGCCATTTGGGGGTTTTTCTGCATAATTGTATTACGCAGTTGGCCCTGGATTATTGTCGGACTTGCTTCGCTGATTTATTTTCCTTTAATTCCCGGCGAAGACCCCGAACTTGCATATCCAAAGATGATGGTCAAGTTTCTCCCCGGCGGACTGATGGGGATTGTGCTCGCCGCTTTCATTGCAGCTTTTTTAAGTACCATTGCCGCAAATCTTAATCTCGCCGCTGCCTATCTTGTAAACGACTTCTATATTAGAATTATTTGTCCAAATGCGCGTAACAAAAAACATTATGTATTTGTTTCACGCATTGCTACTGTGCTTGTCCTTATCATAGCCGTCATCGTTACATGGCAAATGACGTCTATTGCCGGAGCATGGAAATATCTCGCCGAGGTTTATGCCGGAGCCGGTTTCGTGGTGCTGTTCCGCTGGTTCTGGTGGAGAATAAACGCGTGGTCTGAAATTTCCGCCATGGCCGCCTCATTTATTCTTGCAAACACTTTGAAATTCATTCCATCGCTCGCGCCGGATGAAATGTTTCCTCTCAGGTATGTGATCATAGTTGCGGTCAGTTCCGTTATTTGGATAATTGTTACTTTGATTACAAAACCCGTTAATTTGCAGCATTTGGAAAAATTCTATTTGAAAGTCCTGCCCGGCGGCTGGTGGAAACCGTTTGCCGATAAACCGAATATGCCAAAATGTGAAAAGGTAAGCGCAAACTGGTTCGGTTGGATTATTTCTGTATTGACAATATACCTTGGACTTTTTGGCGTGGGCTACATTTGCCTGGCAAGATATGCCATTGGCGGAATATGCCTTGCTTTATTTGGTTTAGGAACTTATGTTACAATTTCAGCGATTGCAAAAATATCCATTGACAAACAGGCAGTAGTTGAAATATCGGAATTATCTATTAAAAAATAAAAAGGTGAGCTTTATGAATTCAAAAATTAAATATGTATCGCTTTTAATTTTGATGGCCTGCCAATATATTCAGGCAGTTGAACAAAAAAAACAAAATTTCGATTTAACCAAAGACAAGGTTCTTTATACCGTTGGCTATGCGCATCTCGATACCCAGTGGCGTTGGGATTATGTTACAACAATTAATGAATATTTAAAGAATACACTGCATGATAATTTCGATTTATTTGAGAAATATCCAGGATATGTTTTTAATTTTACTGGCTCCCGTCGCTATGAAATGATGAAGGAGTATTATCCTGCCGAGTATGAAAAAGTAAAAGAATACATCAGCCAGGGCAGATGGTTCGTAAGCGGCTCAAGCGTTGACGAAGGTGATGTACTTGTTCCTTCCCCTGAATCCGTCATAAGGCAGGTACTTTATGGCAATGACTATTTCCGAAAAGAATTTGGAGTCGAGAGTTACGATTATATGCTGCCCGATTGTTTCGGCTTCCCCGATACATTTCCAAGTGTGCTTGCGCATTGCGGAATCCTCGGCTTTTCATCGCAAAAGTTAACTTGGAATTCCGCAAAAGGCATACCATTCAATATTGGCATGTGGGAAGGTCCCGATGGCAATGCTATCATGGCCGTATTCAGACCGGGCGATTACGTTGGTTCTATAAAAGAGCAACCTAATGCGAATTCATACTGGGCTGATAGGATTGAGGAAAACGGCCAAAAATATGGCATTTTCGCTGAGTACCATTATTATGGCGTCGGCGACAGGGGCGGCTCTGTTCGACCTCCCGATGCCAATAATTACACTGCCGCCGCCGCAAACAGCGATGGCAAATATAAAGTTTATCTGACATCGTCCGATCGTTTTTATAGAGATATCAGCAATGAGCAAAAGCAAAAACTTCCTCGTTACAGGGGCGATTTGCTTTTAATCGAACATTCCGCAGGTTCGCTTACTTCCGCTGCTTATATGAAACGATGGAACAGAAAAAACGAACAGCTTGCCGATTCCGCCGAGCGCGCTGCCGTTGCCGCCGATTGGGTTGGTGGCGCAGCGTACCCGATTGACAAAATCAACGCAGGTTGGAAACTTGTACTCGGGAGTCAGATGCACGACATATTGCCAGGCACGTGTGTATCTAGTGCCTACGACTATTCATATAATGATGAAGTGATCGCTTTAAATACTTTTGCGTCTGTTCTCGAAAATTCAGCAGGCGCAATTGTAAATACTATGGATACAACTGCCAAAGGCAAATCACTTGTAGTTTATAATCCGTTGTCTATTGAACGCACTGAGGTAGTTGAGGCAACTTTAAAATATGATTACAACACACCAAAATATGTGGAAGTTATTGGCCCTGATGGTTCGCCGACTCCTTCGCAAATCATAAAATCGGGCGATAATTATATCTCCATAATCTTTGCAGCCAATGTTCCATCAATCGGATTTTCAGTTTTTGATGTGCGTCCTGTAGATAAACAAATAATGTATGATACAGAGATTGAAGTTAAAGAAAACGTGCTTCAAAATAAAGATCTCATCGTGGAAATAGACAAAAATGGTGACATTGCCCAAATTTACGACAAGAAAGCAAAACGTCAGTTGCTCGAAAAACCAGTCAGGCTTGCTTTTTTGAATGAAAAACCAAAAGAATGGCCTGCATGGAACATGGATTGGAACGACCGCAAAAAGCCTCCCATCGGTTATGTAAGTGGCCCCGCAAAAATCACAATTGTCGAAAACGGTCCTGTACGCGTGAGCCTGAGAATAGACAGACAAACCCGAAATTCTTTTTTCACCCAGTACGTACGTTTGACTTCCGACGATAGGTCGGCAATCGTCGAAGTGAAAAACGAAATTGACTGGCAGTCAAAAGGCGTTTGTTTGAAAGCCGAAATGCTGCTAACCGTCAGTAATTCAGTTGCAACTTATACCTTCGGCATGGGAACTATTGAAAGAACCAATAACGATCCCAAAAAATATGAAGTTCCTTCTCACCAGTGGTTTGATTTAACAGATAGCGATGGTTCTTATGGCGTTTCTGTTATAGACGACTGCAAATACGGCTCTGATAAACCCGCCGACAATATTTTGCGTTTAACATTGCTTTATACTCCCGGTACTCGAGGCAAATACGATGATCAGGGATGGCAGGATTGGGGCCGCCACGAATTCATTTATGGAATCTATGGTCATACCGCCGATTGGCGTTCGGCCAAAAGTCAATGGCAGGGGCGAAGATTAAATCAGCCGATGGTTACCTTTGAATCCGATGCTGCTAGTAGGGGACCAGCCGGCAAAAAAATCTCAATGGTTAATATCGATACAGACCAGATTGAGATAAAGGCCTTCAAAAAAGCCGAAAATAGTAATAGCTATATTATTCGTGTTCAGGAAGTAATGGGCAAACCTGCTGCAAACGCGGCGTTATCAATTGGCAGCGGCATTGCAAAAGCGATGCAGGTCGATGGACAGGAAAGAGAAATTAAATCCGTAACGCTTAACGACGGCAAAATCGTTTTGAATATGGAAGCAAATGGTATCCGAAGCTTTGCAGTTCAACTTAAACCTGCAAAATATAAAACATTCAGACCAAAATGTGAAATTGTCAAATTGGATTACAACGCAGATGTTATCAGCAGTGATTCAAATCGTACCGATGGTAAAATGGATTCTGCCGGCAAAACCTTCCCTGCCGAACAATTCCCGCAAAAAATTAATAGAGATTCAATCGATTTTGAACTCGGCAGCGCTGAAGATGGCAAATACAACGCCCTCGCCTGTAATGGTAAAACCATAGTCTTGCCAAAAGGTAATTACGATGTCGTATATTTACTGGCGGCAGCCGATGAAGATACCAAAGCCGTTTTCAAATTGGACGACGAAGAGATTAACATTGAAATACAGGGTTGGACAGGTTTTGTCGGCAGTTATGATAGACGCATTTGGGATAGTGCATTTGAAAAGGCAGATTTCAAAGGACAGGCGAAGGTAATAGGACTTGAACCCGGCTTTATCAAACGTGATAACATCGCATGGTTCTGTTCGCATCGTCATAGCCCTTTGCAAAACGATGCTTATAATTACTGCTATATATTTAAATATAGATTAAATCTAAACGGTTCAAAAAATTTAGTTTTGCCTGATAATCCAAAAATAAAAATTTTTGCAATCACAATAGCAGATATCGCCAATGATGACATCAGTCCGGCCGCACCTTTATATGATGATTTTTCTAACAGGCAGCCTTTAGTATTGCGTAATTGAGACAACTCGAATTAATTCTATGCAGGTTTAGAAAGGAAAATAATGTTACAATATTTACATCCTCTTACTATCATTATTATTTTAGTTATTAATTCGTTATGTTTTGGTTCAGAGTTTTGGACTTCCCAGCTTGATTCCAACAACCCGCAGCAGGTAATCAAATTAGATGTCGATAATGATGGCGATATTGATATTATCGAGAGATGGTGGAACGGCAAACGCGTGCGCTGGTTTGACGAAAATGACGATATGCGCAAAACAGATCAAATGGGCGATATCGTTAATGATTCCTTACAAGTCGATATGGATGGAGATGGAATTTACGATGGCGATAGCGATATGACTATAGATTGGTCTAACAATGACAAGGATGGCAGGGCGGATGTCCAGGTTATTGCGATAAATCCAAACCGTACTCAAAAGCAGCTTTGGGGAGGCAGTTCGCATTATATGGTTTTTGTGGATGTAGATAAAGACGGAGTGCTTGGTTATATAGATTGGCAAAAATTCGAACTCGCATGCTGGAGATACACGGGCGCTGGTAATTTTTCTCCCGATTACAATGGAGATTCGATATTTCTCAAAATTCACGTCCCGCCGTATGCCGTCAATGATGCGCGGCTAAGCTGGGAAAATCCATTTGCGTTCTATGATACCGATGACGATGGTTGTACCGAAATGGCTATAAGATTAATAGATTTAGCCGTTCAAAAAGACAATATATATGAGTATAAGGGCGAAGTTGGCGAAGCTTACGTAACTTATGATATTGATAATGATAGCCAGAGAGGAAACGAATTTGACTTTGATATGTCATTAAAGTTTTTTGGCGGCAAAGCTGCCGATTACATGAATGCAAAAAATAAATATCCTGCACTTAAGGTCCCTCAATGGGTTCTGCCTTATTTTCAGCACACAAATTGGCGAACGATTGACGAATTGATATATGTACCTCACGAAAAATGTTATGATGCCGTTTTCGCAAAAGGCTGGGGCGGCTGTTATTTTACATTTGACGAAGACGATGACGACCATCGATGGGAACGTGTTGAATTTTATCAGCCCGGCGATCCTTATGCCTTCTGCCGCAAGTTCTGGGATCGCGCCAACGATTGTAATTCTCTCTCCCGTCACGTTCAATGCGATTCGCTCGGAGATCGCGGCGAGTGGGATTTGGACAATAGCGGCAATGGCCAATTCTACATAGGTTCATGGGACAAAAAGTTTCATCTCTTCGGCGCTGAAACAGGTGCCTGGACTGTGGACGCCAATGCTCAATATTGGGGCGGTACTCCGATAGGAACGCCGGGCAATAGTTCATCTAAACAAGCGACCAAAGCCCAGGAAGTTGTGTTGTATAAGGATACAGATAACAATGGTTTCTTTGATGAAATATCTTACGATTATGATGGCGACCAAAAAATCGATTTGATAATATCACTGCTTGATGAAAAAGATAAAATAGAATTGTTTGATCCTGCCAAGCTCGGCTGGTCGGGTTTAAATGAAAAATTCCGGCAAATAACAAGCCAGTCCTGGCACGATGCTCTGATGATGTATAGTGCCTTATGGAAGAAGGGCCTCTGTACGCCGGCTCTGGACGATTTGGCAATTGCTTCTTCGACATGGGAAAAATATCACAATGCCTATTGGCTAAAGGAGCGAATCTTCCGCTTACTCGATGCCCGGCTCAAAGGCGACGACCAACTGCGGCTAAGAAAAGCATATTTCCACGGCGATACGAAATCACTTTGCAGCCTGATAGATGAGTTATAACTTATGCAAATGACTTCAAAACAAAGAATGATTTGTGCCCTTAAAGGCGGAAAACCTGACCGCCTGCCGATTACAACACACCATGTAATGCCTTTCTTTCTAAAAAATTGTATGAACGGTTCAAACATAGATGAATTTTTTGACCGTTTTGGCTTCGATCCGATAGCCTGGGCTGTGCCTCATCGTCCGGATGAGCAAAAAGGCGAGTATTATAATCCTAACCAGGGCGAGCTGGATTTTCTTGGCAGTCGTCTTATCTCATCCGACCAATGGCATATTGAATGGGAGGACGTACCGCACCAAAAATATCCTACGACCCGATACAGATTCAAAACGCCTGGCGGCGAACTTACAATGTCGATAGGCTCCAATGATTACACATCATGGGTAACCGAGCGCCTTATAAAAAACAAAAACGATATTGACCTGATTGGCAAATATGCCGCAGCCCCAAAATGTGATGTGCAAAGCGTCAACCATGTTGCAGCCGAATTTGGAGAACGAGGCATTGTCCGCGGACACATCGCATGTTTCGATATATTCGGCCAGCCCGGCTGTTGGCAGGATGCTGCATGCCTCTTCGGCATTGAAGAACTCATCATGGCGACATTCGATGATCCGCAATGGGTGCACAGCTTTCTAAAAATCTTACAGGAAAGAAAATTAATTTTCACCCAGTCGCTCAAGGACGCTAAATATGACGTTCTCGAATTGGGCGGCGGAGATGCATCATCTACCGTCATATCACCAAAATTATTTGATGAATTCGTAGCTCCTTATGATATGCCCATCATAGAGGCCGCACACAATGCCGGACAAAGGGTCGTTTATCACACCTGCGGAGGCATGATGCCGATACTCGAAAAGATCGCGGCGATGAAGCCCGACGCGATGGAAACCTTTACTCCAGTCGGCATGGGCGGCGACGCCAATCTTGCTGAGGCGCGAAAACGTATTCCATCAGATATTTGTATGATAGGCGGTTTTGACCAGTTGCATTTTTTCAAAGATTGCACTCCTGCTGATGTGCGCGCCGAAGTGCGAAGATGTTTTGAAGAAGCCGGAAGAAATGGCGCATATATTCTTGCGCCCTCAGACCATTTCTTCGACGCAGATTTGGAATTACTCGAGGCTTTCGGCGATGAAGCTAAAAAATGCGTTTATTAAAAAATATTTGTTTAAGCTAAATGTGGACAAAATATGAACAGTCGAATACGTTTAAAAAAAATTATTAGCGGCAGTGTCGCCGACAGATGTGGTTTTTGGCTGGGCAATCCTCATCCGGATACATGGCCGATTTACCACAATTATTTCGGAACCGAAACGGAAGAACAATTAAGACAAAAACTCGGTGATGATTTGCGATGGATTTCACCTCAATTTATAAAATCAACTTATAGGCATCCCGAAGGTAAGGAAATGTTTGATTCGGGTCTCAATAAAGATCCAAATTGCAAACCCGTATTTGCTGATTGCCAGAATATTGCTCAAATAAATGATTATGACTGGCCAAATCCTGATTATCTTAATTTCGATGAATGTATTGAGCATCTTCGAACCGCTGGCGATTTTTATCGTGCCAGTGGTTTTTGGACGTGCTTTTATCATAATGTGATGGACCTCTTCGGCATGGAAAATTATTTGATAAAAATGTATACGCATCCGGAAGTTGTACATGCGTTGACAGACAAAGTATGCCAATTCTATTATGAGGCGAATGAACGTTTTTATAAAGAGGCAGGCAATCAGATAGACGGCTTCTTTTTCGGAAACGATTTTGGAACTCAGCTTGATTTGATTTGCGGTCCCGCTCAATTTGATGAATTTATCCTGCCATGGTTCAGAACTTTTACAAAACAGGCTCATGCGCATAATTACCAGGTGATTTTACATAGTTGCGGCTCTATTCACAAAGTTATTGACAGGCTTATCGATGCTGGAGTTGATTGCCTGCATCCTTTGCAGGCTTTAGCTGTTGGAATGGATGCGCAAACGCTTAAAGAATTTAAAGGCAGAATCAGTTTCATGGGTGCCGTTGATACTCAGGACTTGCTGGTTAATTCCAATCCTGAAGAAATAAAATTATATGTCAAAAGAATCAAACAATTACTTGGCCCCAATCTGATTATCAGCCCAAGCCATGAGGCACTCCTGCCTAACGTTCCTCCTCAAAATATCGAGGCAGTTGCTTTTGCGGTTATAGATTAGTTTTGGAACGAAAAAACGTCAATAAACCTGATTCGCACCCGTCTTAAATTATATCAAGATCAAAATAATCAGTGCGACAATAATGAAGAGAAGAATATAGAACAGAATTTTCGCTATACCCGCAAATGCCGATGCAATGCCGGTAAAACCAAAAAGCGCAGCAACTGCCGCTATGATTAAACAGATTATTATCCAGCTAATTAAGCCCATTTTCCCTTTCTGATTCTATCGATTAACTATGCGATAAATTTATCTTGTTCTGACGGACAACTGCTCCTCGATATATATCAGGTGCGTTTTTTCATCTTCATAACCGCGCATGATTATATCTTTGGCATCGAGGTCAACATCCCAATCCATTGCCTCATTGTATTTCTTATTTGTTAATTTTTCATTGGTTCGCATTGCCTTCAATGCTCCCTCAGTCCCCGTTACACTTCTCATAGCGGTAAATCCCTCGATTAGCACTCCTTTAAAATCCGGTTTTTCCTCTGGTGGTTCCATATCATAATCTGTAAGATAAGCAGAAAGTTCATCAATATGTCTTTGATGGTCTTCTTTGTATGTCTCAAGATGTTCGCGCACTAATGCATCATCGCATTTTTCAATAGCTTGGTCATAAGCATTGGCCGCATCGATATCAAGCTGAATAAGAGATGAAAGTTTTTCATAAATTTCTTCGGTCATAATTACACCTCATAAAAATTAATAAAAATTTTGGCGAAATTGCTGAACTAATTAAAAAAACTTTTGTCATAAACGGCTATAGGCAATTTGATGATTTAGTCCGGTCCTAAAACGGAAAATTCTGAGGTTAGCGAAAAGCCGGATAAAATTAAGCAATTCTCCTAATTCTATTTGCATGATAATAATGGATTATAATATCGAAAAGACTTTATGGAAACAGCTCTAAATACATACCTGACGATAGTTATCGGTTTTGCGTTCATTTTCGGGATGTTTTCCAAGGCAATGAAGAAAATTATTTCCCCGATGTTTCTTGCCATGATGCTGGGAATTCTTGTTTCGCCGCAAGCCCTGAATCTTATTCCTGATTTGGAAAAACTGCCCAGAGAAATAATCTTCGAGCAGGGAGCAAGGCTGACTTTAGCCGTTGGCTTGATGGCTTCGGCTATGAGGCTCACTCCGTCAAGATTGAAAATGCTCTGGAGGCCGGGCTTGTTGCTGACATTCAGCGCTATGTTTGCAATGTGGTTCATCAGCAGCCTTTTAGCTCATTTCGTGCTTGGGATGGACTGGGTATATTCACTTCTGCTCGGTGCAATTATAACTCCCACAGACCCGATTCTTGCAAGTTCTATCGTAACCGGAAGCTTTGCTCGAGCCAACATAGATGAACGAATACGGATTTTGCTTTCCCTCGAATCAGGAGCGAACGATGGATTGGCATACCTTTTTGTTTTTGTTCCAATCACCATTATCAAATTCCCTATGGCGGGCAGTTTTTTTCACGAGTGGTTTTTTAATGTTTTATTGTGGGAAGTTTTGGCAGGTATGGGTATTGCTATCGCCGCCGGCGCTGTTGCGGGAAAATTGTTCAGGTTCGCAAAAGACAGGAAACTTGATGAGGAAGGAGGGCTGCTGATTTATTCGATTTGTTTTTCTTTAGTTATGCTCGGATCGGCAAAATTAATATTTACAAACGAAATATGGGTTGTCTTTATCGCCGGATTGACGTTTAATTATTTTATAAACGAGGAAGAGCGTCTGGAGGAAGAAGAAATGCAGGATGCTTCCAATTTGCTTTTCAATATTTCATTATTTTTTATTTTCGGATTTCTGCTGCCCTGGAAGGAATGGTTCAGCGTTTTTGGTTTCGAGCTTGTGATGTTCGCGATTATGATTTTATTTTTGCGAAGAATCCCTGCAATTTTATTGATATATAGGTTCATTCCAAATATCAGGGTCTGGTACAGCGCATTGTTTATGGGATGGTTCGGCCCGATTGGCGTTTCAGGTCTTTTCTATGCTGCGATGGTCTTTCGCAAAACGGGATTATACAAGATTTATCTTGCCGCGATGTTCGTGATATTTGTTTCTGTACTTGCGCATGGTCTTACCGAAGTGCCGTTTACCAAAATTTATAGAAACCAAATAAAAAAAAATCAGACCTTAAAATAAGACTGTATAAAAATTGCGGCAACAATCCACTTTAAATTGCATTTCTTTTGCTGTAGAATATTCGTTATGGATGAAAATAAAGATCAATATTTTATGAAGGCGGCAATCGACCAGGCTTACATCGCGCTCGAAAATGAGGATGTGCCGGTAGGGGCCGTTATTGTTCGCGAAAATAAAATTATCGCTAAAGGCTATAATCAGCGGCATCATCTTAACGACCCAACCGCCCATGCGGAGATAATCGCCTTGACCGCAGCCGCCGAACATATTGGCCATTGGCGTCTTCATGGCTGTACAATCTATGTAACGCTCGAACCTTGCCCGATGTGCGCAGGTGCGCTTGTTTTGGCAAGAATTGACAGATTGGTATTCGGATGTTCCGACCCGAAAACCGGCGCCTGCGGCAGTTTGTACAATATTGTACAGGACCAGAGACTTAATCACAGAGTAGAAATCACAAAAGATGTGCTCGCAGAAGACTGCGCAGCAATGCTACAAAACTTTTTCAGAAATAAAAGACGCCCTGTCGAGGATAATATTTGACATCGCCATAATATTGACACATGATGTAAATAAACTATAATCAAGCTATGATTCAGGTTTTATTATTGTCATTTTTGTTGATAATGCTGCTTTTTGCGGTGGCGGCTGCCAAGGTTACTTTTTGCATGTTAAAAGCGGTTTGTCTTCTTTTTATGCCTATAATAGTGCTGCCGCTAATAATTATCGGCTTGGTTGCGGGTTTGGTGCTCTTGGTTTTGGGGTTAATCGCTTTGCCTATTGTTCTGCCAATTATCGTCTTGTTGTTCATATTTGTATTTCTTCCTTTGCTGTTGGTCAAATGCCTGATATTTTAGACCCACTTCATTCTATAAAATCATTCCATAAACTGCGAAACTCACTGATTTTTACATCGTATAAACTCATAAAAGACGAAATTTATAATATTTTTGGAGAAATATAAGAAATTGGAAAAAATGCGGGATAACATTGTAGTCAAACGTGAACGCGCAGTTCTTGTCGGGGCGATTTTGAAAAGTGAATCCGATCATGACGATGAACTTGCGGAACTGACCGCGCTTTCCGAAAGTGCGGGCGCGATAATAGTGGATAGAATTCAGCAGAGAATAACAAGCATAAACCCATCAACATTCATCGGCAAAGGCAAAGCCGAAATGGTTAAGCAGCGGGTAAAGAAAAATGAGGCTGATGTCGTCATATTCGACAACGACCTTTCGCCGGGGCAGATTAGAACACTTGAATCGATTATTGAAATCAAAGTTGTTGACCGAAGCGAATTAATACTCGATATTTTCGCAAGCAGGGCACAAACCAAACAGGCCAAACTCCAGGTCGAACTTGCGCAGCTTGAATATACCTATCCAAGGCTTACACGAATGTGGTCTCACCTTGATACCGTAACCGGCGCGGCGGGCGGGCCAAGTGCTGGTGCAGTTGGCGCAATTGGAACAAGGGGGCCGGGCGAAAAACAGCTTGAAATTGACCGAAGGCTTGTAAATAAACGAATTACCGAATTAAAACGTGAACTTGCAGGTATCGATAAACGCATCGTCAGAGAAGTAGATGCAAGAAAAGGGTTGTTTAAAATTTGTCTTGTAGGATATACAAACGCCGGTAAAAGCACATTGATGAACGCTCTTACCGATGCCGGAGTTTATGTCGAAGACAGGCTTTTCGCGACTCTGGACACGAGAACAAGGCAATGGGTGCTCGATGGCGCCAAGAAGGTGCTCATCAGCGATACGGTAGGTTTTGTTAAAAATTTGCCTCATCAGCTTATCGCATCCTTTAAGGCAACTCTTGAAGAGGCAATTAACGCGGATTTACTGTTGCACGTTGTTGATGTTTCGAATGAAGATGCGGAATATCAGGCGCAGAACGCTCAAAAAGTGCTCGAAGAAATTAAATGTGCCGGCAAGCAGACATTGATGCTTTTCAATAAATCTGATGTTGTTCGGAGCCAGTCGCATTTCGAATTTATGCAGACGCTTTATCCCGATGCGATTTGTATTTCAGCAAGAGCGGGGTGGAACCTTGATATGCTCAAGGCAAAAGTGCTCGAGATATATAATGGCGGTATTGCTTATTTGCGTATCACGGCAAGTGCAGGCGATGGGAAAATTCAGAGCTATCTTAAATCGCACGCAAATATTCTGCGGCAGGAATACTTCGACAGCACAGTTGTGATGGATGTAAAACTCGGCAAAAGTATTCTGACAGATTTAAAACGGTTTTCGCCTATACAAATCGAAGAGCTTCATTAATAAATTATCATTGAAAAATGGCGATACTTCTGCTTAAATAAGCCGCATGAAAAATATATCTATAATCGGCGATGGCGCTATGGGCACGGTGTGCTCAATGTTGCTTTGTGAAAAAGGATTTTCAGTTCGTATGTGGGGTTACGATGCTCAGCAGCTTGCGCAGATTAAAGAAAAAAGAGAGAATTTCAGGTTTTTGCCGGGGCACAAACTTCCCGATTCAATGAATTTCGAGGCGGAAGATTCCGAAATTTTTAAAAACACGGATTTAATCATTTCAGCCGTTCCTTGCCAGTATATGCGTCCAATCTGGAAAAGATTATCAGAGCATGTAAAGCATGGTACTCCGATTGTATCTGTAACCAAAGGAATTGAAAACGAAACACTGCTTAGGCCAAGCCAGATTATTATGGATGTTTTGGGAGTAAAGGCAAAAGTTGTTGCTCTGTCCGGGCCAACGATTGCTGAAGAAATTGCAAGGAAACTTCCGGCGACAGCAACTGCCGCATCCAAAGACGAAAGACTTGCCGGCGTAGTTCAGGAAGTCTTTAATACTCGTTACCTGCGTGTTTATCGCAACAGTGATATAGTTGGGGTTGAACTTGCAGGCGCGATGAAAAATGTAATCGCAATCGCTGCCGGAATTGTAGATGGAATCCAAATCGGCGATAACGCTAAAGCGGCATTGCTTTGCAGGGGGCTTGCCGAAATAACAAGGCTTGGAGTTGCGCTCGGTGCCGCAGAACATACTTTTTCAGGTTTGAGCGGATTGGGCGACCTTGTAACAACGTGCATTTCTCCTTCCGGAAGAAACAGAAGTTTGGGTCAACGAATCGGCAAAGGCGCAACTGTCAAAGATGCAATAGAATCGACGCATTCAGTCGTTGAAGGTGTCGCAACATGCAAATCTGTTGTAGATTTAGCGAAAAAGTATTCAATTGATATGCCTATCACAGAGGCTGTGTATCAAATCTTATTCGAAGGCAAGAGCGTCCCAGCCGCAATTGAAGAGTTGATGAATAGAAAGCTAAAAGCCGAATAGCATTAAATATACGTTACCATTTTCGCCGTCGCAATATCACGCATAAGCCGCTGATTGTCATTATCAAACAGGAGGCAGGTTCGGGAATTTGTGTCAAAACTATATTATCAAGAAAGCCCTGCAATAGCTCTCCGGAAACCCAATTTGTTTTGCTGAACCCGATACTAAAAACTAATGTGTTAATATCTAATTCCTGCCAATCTGCCACATTAAAAGTTTCTGTTCCGGTAATTGTAACCCATGTGTTTGATGCTTCTGCAGGTATTTCAAATCTGTTATATTCAACACCATAAATATATTCACCATTGTAAGTCCTACCACTAACTGAAATATCTAATTTATCAAAAGGATTTATGCCATTTCTTACATCCACACTAAACGCAAATATTGGCCCTGCATTTTTATCTATAGAGAAATTTCTTTGCCCTATCCCATCTCTTCCTGTTATAGTTTCAAGTTTGGCATAATACGAGCCATTGGACGCAAACGATACATCATTAACCAAAGCATTTCCACTGCCCCATGGATCCCATTGGCCGGTTTCGAAACTTCCGTTCCGCGTATTTTGGTCGATAAGGATAACGGCATTGCAATTCCCGCAAACAAACAAGAGCATTGTAAACATTAAAATGTTTCGCATACTTACCTCCTGCTCTTTAAAATTTTTATGTCATCTTTTTCTTCCTAATAAAGCTGCTCCCAAAATTATCAGCATCATCGTCCCCGGTTCAGGTATAAGTTCCGCTTTTGTAACTCGAGCAAAAATGTTAAAGCTGTCAAGTCCGGAAATAACAAAGTAATTTTCACTTTTCCAATTATCCAAAACCGGTGCTATAGTCGGAAGTTCAAGATTTGAAATTGCCGTGCCGGTATCATCTCTCAACTGCCAGTGAATTTCATAATAGCAGTCAAAAATTTGAAGGTTATTAAAGCTGTGTACACTATAATAATCATATTCTGATATTGATTGATTATTTCCTATGCTTAAGTCCAAACCACCTAGATTAGGATTTGTCTGAAAATTAAACTCTCCCGCTTCCAAATAGATACCGAAAGGATAACTGAACGCATATTCTGCTTCTATCGAATCTAAATAATAGGGCGATGTAGCGGTATTATAAGAGTAATAACCTTTTATTCGATCATCTACATTAATTTTGCCGTCGAAGTATCCCCAAGGGTCATCAACGCCGGTGATGTTGGCTTCTATTCCGATATAAATCATCTCTGCCTTGGATAAATCAGATATTGCATACATTCCAATGCATAATACAATATTCATTAACTTTAGTGCTGCCTTCATTTTATTACTCCAATAGATAATTTCTTTTCAATCAATTTTCCTGTCTAAATATTATACTTTGCTGGAACAGCCAATGGGTAGAAATGCTGTTACTCCAGGTCCTTGTACAGCTTCCGACATGATCAACGCCTGGGTATTCAGTATAATAAGCTGTTCCGCCCTGCGAGATTATCTCGTTATAAACCGCTATACTTCCATACCTCATTGCGTCAGCACCACCAACAAATATCCATACAGGCATATCTTTATATATTGCTACTTCAACTGCTAATTCGTCCAGCAAATCGGGATCCGGATTTGAATAAGCATATCCAATCGGCCAGCCCGCACAGCACAATGCGCCTGCGAAAAGTTCGGGGGCGGATTTGAGAAACTCCCAACATGCTTTCCCCCCATACGAAAGACCGGTGTAGTAAATTCTATCAGAATCTACATTGATAGACGTGCTTTTTATTAAATCCCTAATCAGCGATAAACAAGCCTGATTGTACCAGCCATTCTCATTAACAGCAGCCCAATCAGGGTGTTCCGGATAAGTAGGATCCCCATCGTTTCCAGTCGGATAGTAAGGCATTGGAATCTGCCCATCAAGTGGTGGGATTTGAGGTACAATGCTAATACATTCTAAGTCCGTTTCATTCAGATATTGTGCAAATAGAAAACGAGGCATTCCGACCATTTCCATATTTGAATAATTGTTAGTTCCAACACCGCCTGAGCCGGATACATGTAATACAAGCGGATATTTTTTTGTTAAATCATAAGGGTATCTCTAAAAATTAGTATTTTTATGTGCATTTCAATGCACTTACGATTATTTTAGCTCTTTGGCATTCAAATATATTATTCCATCTTTCGCAAGGAAAGCAAAAATGATGATTAAAGGACTTTTTGATTGGCAAACACGTT
>Ga0209417_1000716_pt1 | contig 71475 bp, 59 predicted proteins | sample RifGroF2_FD_184002 | JGI IMG/M metagenome (GOLD analysis project Ga0209417, IMG submission 184002) | Groundwater microbial communities from Rifle, Colorado, USA - Groundwater F2 (SPAdes) (version 2) | ecosystem: Environmental > Aquatic > Deep subsurface > Groundwater | place: Rifle, Colorado... | reverse complement strand
GAACAATCGCCAACACAGGTCCACTAATGTGATAGTTTAACAAGGCGTCCTGATTGAATGCCAGCATAGTGGTGGCGATTAAAAAAACCAGGGTGCCCACCAGAAAATGAGGCGCCACCACCCAGATAGAAGGTGCGTTTTTAGTACTTAAACCTGGCTGCATTACTTAAAGATTATCAGTTTGGTGTTGCTTTCATCCACTACTTTTGAAGCCCAGATATAATGTCGGTCTTCCAATTCGGGCAACAGGAACTGTGGTAACCTTTGGTGGTGGACAAACAATGCCTCCCCTTCTTTTAATGTTTCAAGCGATTCGAGAATGGTAACCATAGGCATGGGCATCTCCAGAAGGCGCACATCAAGCTCCACCATGCACCCTTTGAATTTGGATTCACATTCCTCAAACGACATGGATTCACGCGTGGAAGTAGGCTTGATTTCTTCAACTGATTGATTTTCCAATTTTTCAATAAAGGTATGTACTACAGAAATATCCGAGCGATCAGTTTCGTAATCATAGCCCTCTTTTTTTAATTTATTTAGTAATGGGATAGGCTCGAATGAATTGACAATTTCCAGGGTATGCCCGGCAGGGAGTTTTTCGAGTGCCGACATGATGGTGACAAAAGGGTCGGTGCCAGATGCCATGATGGGCCTCACGTCCAACGTTATTATATTTTCTTTTTTCATCACTTATATTGGTTTAAGTTTAGTATGTGATTAATTCTTTCTCCAATTTAATAGACTTGGGGAACAAAATATTATTCTCCAAATGAATATGCAAATGCAAATCCTCTTCAAATTCTTTCAGTAATGCAATTGTTACCCGGTAGGTATTACAGGCATCTGCAGGTGTTGTATAATGATTGCTTAGCTCCTCAATTTTTCTAAAACGGTCACCTTCAATGGTATGTTCTTCCTCCATTATTCTTATCAGGTTTTCAATGCTGCCAAAGCCAGGCACAACTATTTTAGTGCCTTCTTGTCTGGCTTGAACCATTTTTTGGATATAAGGAAACAAATCCAATTCTTCTTTCTTCATATGCTGGGCCAGCACCCCAACGGAATCGTTAAAAAGGTCATTAATTTCAAAAAGTTCAGGATGCCGTTCGCCATGAACCTCGCATATTTTATTCAGATAGGGTATTATTTCCACGGATTTTTCTTCCACATACCGGTGGTGCTTTTTCACGATATAATCGACCAGCAAGTCCAATGGCCATGTTTGATAATCGATTGTACTTCCTTTTTCCCGGGCAACTTCATCCAGGTCCTTTAGCACTATTCCGGCATCAATGCTTTTCTTTTCACAAGCATCATGGATGGTTGTGTTGCCCTGGCAGCAAAAATCTATTCCGTATTTTTTAAAAACCGATGCTGTGCGGTAGTCTTGTGCTACCAATTCACCGATAATTTGTTCCTTTAATGTATTCATTTCGTTAGATTTAATTTGTTCGTATTATTGGATAAGTATATCCACTATTAATTAAAATTTTTTTACCTTTTCAAAAAAGTTAATCCCCCGACCAAGCCCAGGGTTAAAGATTTCATCGTTGTCGTTTCAAGCATATTTTTTAGATCTTCCCTTATTCTTTTAAATTGAGAGTGTACAGGGCAGGGCATATTTTCATTGCAACTTGGCAATCCCAATCCACAACCATGATAAACTTTGTCGCCATCAATCGCGAATACAACTGCGGCTAAATTTACTTCTTCAATCACGGTCCTGTCCATCGAAAAACCTCCCGTTGGTCCTTTATCCGTGTGTATAATTTTATTTAATGCAAGTTGTTGCAATATCTTTGAAGTATAAGCCTCCGGCGAATTGATGGCTTTGGCCACCTCTTTTAAGCTTACTTTTTTGTCCAACAACGATTGTTCAGCAATGTAAATTGAAGCCCTTATTCCGTATTCGCAAGATTTTGAAAACAAATTATCTTATTTAGGAGGCAAAGGTAGTTATTAAATTTATATAGTGGATAGATGTATCCACTATTATTTATCAACAAGGGAAAATTAATTCCTTTGTTTTATAAAAAGTTTTCGGTCGTGATGGTTAAGCGGCAATTGGCAGAAAAGTATTTTTTTATTTTTTATTGAATTGATGTGAACCTGACTTCTTACGGTATGATAATGCTGAATATATATGATAGTAAACATAATTAAACAAGCCGGAAGATTAGATAGATCAATAAATATCACTACAACAAACTAAATATAAAATGTTTGAATATATTATTAAATATTTAGATTAAATCTAAATTATGACCGCAATCATAAAAAAGGATAATAGAGAATAAAATAGTAATATTTTTACCTCCGAATTCTAATCCTGTTTTTCATGAACAAGAACCTAATGAACTCCATTTTATTGATTGTTGGAATATTTTTGTTTACCATTGGCAGAGCTGATGAGGGTGAACAACTTTTTAAAACAACCTGCGCTGCTTGCCATACTATTGGAAAAGGCAGGTTGGTAGGACCGGATTTGTCGGGGATAAACCAGAAAAAAAGTAAGGAATGGCTGGTTCCGTTTATTAAATCCTCAACAACGATCATAAAAAGTGGTGATACAGATGCGGTGGCTATCTTCAAAGAATACAACAGCATTATGATGCCGGATGTTGCCTATTCTGAAGCGCAGATTGTTAGTATCCTTAACTATATCAGCTCGGACAGAAGCAGTGGTGGTCAGGAACAGACTGTGATAACCGATATCTTAAGCGGGACAACTTTGGAAAATATCAAGATCGGGCTTCTGCTTTTTTCCGGAAAACAGCCTTTTACAAATGAAGGTCCTGCCTGTGTTGGTTGTCATAAAGTAAAGGACGAAAGAATTTTTAGCAGTGGAACCCTTGCCAAGGACCTTACCGAATCGTACGATATATTGGGAAGTGCCGGAATAGCTGCTGTAATTAAAAGCCCTCCTTTTCCTGTAATGACTGCTGCTTTTACGAATCATGACTTAACTGAAGAAGAAGTGATTAACGTGACAGCCTACCTTAAAAATGTCAGTGAAGAAAGATATTACCAGCGACCGACCGATTTCAGCACCACGTTTGCATTTTTTGGATTGGTGGTCTTTGTAACGATTTTTATGAGTACGGTCCTATTATATTTTAAAAGGAAAAAATTTCCGGTAAACCGGGAAATCCTTGACAGGCCTTCAAAAGTAATTAACTAAGCTAACATATATTTTTATGAGTTGGATCAAAGATTTAATTTCCCCAAAAACCCGACAGTGGGAAGAGTTTTACCGAAACCGATATCAACACGATAAAGTTGTAAGAAGCACACATGGTGTGAATTGTACCGGTGGCTGTAGTTGGAACATCCATGTAAAAGACGGTATCGTGGTTTGGGAAACCCAGGCACTCGATTATCCTTTGCTTGAAAAATCGTTGCCACCTTACGAACCGAGAGGTTGCCAGCGTGGTATTTCGTTTTCCTGGTATCTGTACAGCCCGATCCGGGTAAAATATCCGATGATACGAGGAGCTTTGCTGGATATTTTTAATGAAGAAAAAGCCAAAACAGGTGACGCTCTGAAAGCCTGGGAAAATATACAAAACAACCCTGAAACCAGGAAAAGGTATCAGACAGCAAGGGGAAAAGGCGGACTCAGACGTGTTAACTGGGATGAAGCTCTGGAGATTATAGCGGCTTCAAATATTTATACTACCAAAAAATACGGTCCTGACAGGCTGGTTGGCTTTTCTCCAATACCAGCTATGTCAATGCTAAGCTATGCTGCAGGTTCACGCTTTTTACAATTAATGGGTGGTGTCAACCTCAGTTTTTATGATTGGTATTGCGACCTGCCCAACTCTTTTCCTGAGATTTGGGGAGAGCAAACGGACGTGGCCGAAAGTGCCGATTGGTACAACTCAAAATTTATCGCTTGTATGGGTGCCAATCTGGGGATGACCCGTACGCCGGATGTCCATTTTTTTGCTGAATCGAGACACAATGGAACCAAAACGGTTGTTTTTGCACCCGACTTTAATATGGTGGCCAAATATGCTGATAAATGGGTTCCGGTTCATGCAGGGCAGGATGGTGCCTTCTGGATGGCGGTAGTTCATGTTATTTTAAAAGAATACCATCACGAAAAACAAGTTCCTTATTTTATTGATTACACAAAAAGGTACACTGACAGCCCCTTCCTTGTTGAGGTTATTGAACAGGATGGAAAACTTGTTCCGGGACAAATGTTGAGGGCCGGGAAAGTCAATAAGTATAAAGACATCGAAAATGGTGAATGGAAATTTCTGAATATAGATTCAAAAACCGGTGACCTTGTTTGTCCGGGTGGAAGTTCGGGACATCGTTGGGACAGTAATGACGGCAACTGGAACATGAAATTTGAGGATGCCGAAACAGGTAAAATTTACGACCCGATTTTAACTCTACTCGATAAAAATGATGAAATCCTTCAGCTTGATTTTATTGAATACGGAAATGAGATTATCGCGAAAAGAGGCGTACCTGTAAAATATATAGAAACCGTAGATGGCCTTGTAAAAGTAACTACAGTTTACGACCTTATCATGGCCCAATATGGCGTTGATCGTGGATTGGGAGGCGATTATCCGGCTTCGTACGATGAAAAAGAATCAGCCTATACTCCGGCTTGGCAAGAAATATTTACCGGAATTGGCCCAAAAACCGTTTTGCAGTTTGCCCGTGAATGGAGCCGTACTGCGGAAACGACGAATGGAAAATGCAGCATCATCATCGGGGCAGGGATCAACCATTGGTACCATAGCAACCTTATTTATCGTGCGGGAACAATGGCCCTTATGCTCACTGGCTGTATCGGGGTAAACGGTGGCGGGATGAACCATTATGTCGGACAGGAGAAACTGGCGCCGGTTGATTCTTGGAGTTCAATCATGTCAGGAAAGGATTGGCAGGGCCCTCCAAGATTGCAACAAACACCTATCTGGCACTACATGAATTCTGACCAGTGGCGTTATGATGGCAATCATTCTGATTATAATACTGTTCCGAAAAATGAGTTGTCTCAATTGCATTCTGCCGATATGACCGTAAAATCGGTTCGCAATGGTTGGATGCCATTTTACCCTCAATACAACAAAAACAATTTTGAAATAGTTGCCGATGCCGAAAAAGCAGGAGCAAGAACTGATGATGAAATTAAAAAATATGTAGTCGAAAAACTGAAAAGCAAAGAAATTGTCCATGCCGTGGCCGAGCCTGATGAAGAGGTCAGTTTCCCTCGTGTCTGGTATATTTGGAGAGGCAACGCGATTGGAGGAAGTGCCAAAGGGCATGAATTCTTCTTAAAACATTATTTAGGGACGCACCACAATTCTATAGCTGAAGACGTTGCCGACCAGTTTGTAAAAGATGTGAAATGGCGGAGCGAAAGCCCTAAAGGAAAAATGGACCTTATCGTCAACCTGAATTTCAGGATGGATACATCGGCATTGTATTCCGATATTATACTTCCTGCTGCCTCATGGTACGAGAAAACCGACCTGAACAGTACCGACATGCATTCCTTTATCCATCCACTGTCTGCAGCCATCGACCCTGTTTGGGAATCGAAAAGTGACTGGGTGATTTTCAGGGAAATAGCAAGGGTTACCAGTGAATTGGCAAAAACCCATTTTAACGAACCGGTAAAGGATATTGTCAATACGCCTATTTCTCATGACAGTGCTGGCGAAATCTCTCAACGCCACATTAAAGACTGGAGTAAAGGCGAATGCGAACCCATTCCCGGAAAAACCATGCACGGGCTTGTTGTTGTGGAAAGGGATTACACCAAAGTCTATGATAAGTACATCAGTCTGGGACCCAATATGAAAACTGGCCTGGGTGCTCATGGAAACAGCTACGATTCTACTGACTTTTACGAACAAATGCTGAACGATCGTGATCATGTCAGAAAAATTGACGGTGTTGAATACCCTTCCATTTATGAAGATGAGGAAGCAGCCAATGCAGTTCTTCGCCTTTCAAGCCTAACCAACGGGGAGCTTGCGCACAGGGCATATCGAGTTGCCGAAAAGAAAACAGGCCTGGCACTTTGTGACCTTTCCGAAGGAAACAAAAATGTTAGGATGAATTACAAAGATTTGCAGACCAGACCTCACCGTTATCTTAACTCACCGGTTTGGTCAGGATTACTGACTGATGGCAGGGCCTATTCAGCATATACCTACAACATTGAACGTTTGGTGCCATGGCGTACGCTTACCGGTCGTCAACATTTTTACCTGGATCACGAAGGATACATCAAGTTTGGTGAGCACCTTCCAACCTACAAACCATCTCCACGGCCAGAGGCTTATGGTGAGTTGCGAAAGACAGTAGCTACAGGAAAAGCAAAATTGCTGAATGTACTTACGCCCCACGGAAAATGGCATATACATTCCACCTATGGCGATACACTTCGAATGCTTACATTATCCAGGGGTATGGAACCATGCTGGTTAAGCGAGGAAGATGCCGCAGCCCTGGGAATAAAAGATAACGACTGGGTTGAAGTTTTCAATGACAATGGGGTATATTCCACCAGAGCCTGTGTGAGCGCAAGGATCCCGAAAGGGGTGTGCTTTGTGTATCATGCTGTTGAACGTACTTATTCAACACCAAAATCACAGGTAAGAGGAGGAAAACGCTCCGGTATAAACAACAGTTTTACCCGAATTCATCTCAAGCCTAACCTGATGGTTGGCGGATACGGACAGTTTACCTACCACTTTAATTATTGGGGGCCTGTAGGTGTAAATCGTGACACGTTTGTATTGGTGCAGAAAATGGATAAAGTCGAATTTTAAAATAACCGAAAAATGGATATAAGATCACAAATTTCAATGGTGTTCCATCTCGATAAATGCATCGGGTGCCATACCTGTTCCATCGCATGCAAAAACATCTGGACCGATCGCAAAGGTGCTGAATATATGTGGTGGAACAATGTGGAAACCAAACCCGGCACCGGCTATCCGAGCAAATGGGAAGACCAGGATATATATAAAGGCGGATGGGAGATGAAAGGCAAAAAACTGAGCCTGAAAGGTGCTGGTAAGTTCAAAGGATTAAAGAATATGTTTCACAACCCGAATTTGCCTGTTATTGACGATTATTACGAACCATGGACCTATCAATACGAACATCTGTTTGAAGCAGAAGCAGGGGATGACCAGCCTGTTGCCCGCCCGGTTTCATTAATAACAGGCGAGTATATTACGCCAAAATCAGGCCCAAACTGGGATGATGACCTATCAGGAAGTCAGGAATATGCACGAAAAGACGTGAATTTCAAAAACCTGTCGGCCCAGGAACAGGAAGCCATGTTTCAACTTGAGCGGATGACAATGCACTATCTGCCCCGCATGTGCAACCATTGCCTCAACCCGGCTTGTGTAGCCGCCTGTCCTTCTGGTGCCATTTACAAAAGGGGAGAGGACGGTATTGTACTCATCAACCAGAAAAAATGCCGGGCATGGAGAATGTGTGTTACAGCTTGTCCCTATAAAAAAAGTTATTACAATTGGAACACAGGCAAATCAGAAAAATGCTTGTTGTGTTATCCTCGTCTTGAATCAGGTCAGATCCCGGCATGTATGCATTCATGCGTTGGACGTATCAGATATCTGGGCGTCATGTTGTACGATGCCGATAAAATTAAAGATGTAGCTTCTTGTCCTGAAAGCGAATTGGTTGACAGGCAGCTGGATATTTATCTGGATCCATTTGATCCGGAAGTTATAAATGCGGCAAAAGAAAATGGAATTGCAGATTCCACAATTGATGCAGCCCAGAAATCGCCAGTTTATAAATTTGTAAAAAAATGGGGATTGGCGCTGCCTTTACATCCCGAATTCAGGACATTGCCTAACTTGTTTTACGTACCTCCATTGTTGCCAACCATGGCTTTTGTTGAAAACGGTACTTATGAAACGACGAGTGAATCATTTTGGGGAGCTATTGAAAAATCAAGGCTACCGATTAAATACCTGGCTAACCTGTTCAGCGCCGGAAATGAAAAGACAATCGAAGTAGTCCTGAAAAAATTGATGGCTGTAAGGTTACACCGCAGAAATGTAACAGTTGGCGATTTGCCCGAAAATGAAGTCACGGATCCCATGAAAGAGGTTTCGATGGATAAAGATACGGCTGATGCCATTTTCCGGCTTACTTCTCTGCCTTTATTCAGTGATAGGTTTGTAATCCCGGCAGCTCACCGCGAAGAAGCCATGGAAATGCTGGAAAGTACGGCTGATGTGAAAGGGAACCATGGCTTTGGTTTTAAGGAACCACCTAAGAGAGGCTTATAACTAAGGAAATTTTTTATGAAAAATCTAAATCATTATAAAATATTGGCTAACATGTTCAGGTATCCTGATGAACACAATGTGGAATATTCAGAAGAATTTCTGAAGCTATGTGCAAGGGAATTTCCTGAAAAGGTATATTCATTTAAACAACTCTTTACGGATCACAGCCTGTTGACAATCAGGGAGCAGCAGGAATATTACCTAAAAACCTTTGATGTACAGGCAATATGTTACCTTGATATTGGGTATGTGTTGTTTGGGGAGGATTACAAAAGAGCTCAATTGCTTGTAAACCTTCAAAGTGAGCACAAAAAAACCGGGATAGATTGTGGCAGCGAATTGGGAGACCACCTGCCCAATGTGCTAACACTTCTCTCAAAAACAACAGACCCGGATTTTGCAGACGAACTTGGTTTCATTATTACAATGCCGGCAATCAGATTTATGCTTACCAGATTCAAGAATATTACTACACATTATTATAAGGAAATACTGGAGGTTTTGTATGTATTCCTGCAACGCGATTTTAACGGGAAAGGTTTGATGGAATTTGCAATGCCGGAGGAGGTATTTAATGGTGACAGGGATTTTGTGATGTCCTCACCCAAGTCTGTTATTTGCGATTCATTTTGTCATAAACATAAAACCATATAATTATGTTCAATAATTTTTTCTTTATTGGGTTGCCCTATGCGGCACTTACGGTTATGTTGGTCGGTTCCATTTTCAGGTACTTAAATTTTGGTTTTAAAGTATCTTCATTGTCCACACAGTTCCTTGAAACCAGGGAGTTGTTTTATGGAAGCCGTCCTTTTCACTGGGGCCTGTTGTACTTGTTCTTCGGCCACTTAGTAGCATTTTTATTTCCCAGAAGTGTTCTTTTGTGGAACAGTGTGCCAGTTCGTTTGCTTATTTTGGAGATAGTAGCGTTGGGGTTTGGCATTTCGGCTTTCTTTGGTTTGTATTTATTGATTGTGCGTAGGTTAAAGCATAAGCGGTTAATAGTGGTTGCCAATAAAATGGATATTGTTGTTTATGTTATCCTTGCGGTTCAGATTATTTCGGGACTTTGGATCGCCTTTTTTTTCAGGTGGGGGTCCTCCTGGTTCGCCGGGACGATGACGCCTTACATTAAGTCGATTTTTATGTTTACTCCTGATATTGCAGCCGTTTCAGCGATGCCGCTTGCTGTAAAAATCCATATCATTTCTGGTTTTACAATGATAGGAATCATCCCGTTCACCAGGTTTATGCATTTCCTGGTTTATCCGTTTTCCTATATCTGGCGGCCCTATCAATATGTAATCTGGAATTGGGATCGCAAGACAATAAGAAACCCAAAAGTAAAGTGGAAGATTCATAAACCAACTAATAACTAATTATTTGTTATGGATGAAAAGATAACAGGTAAGGCGCACCAGATATTGTTTTTCAATACGCTTGCATTCATGATTTGCTTTTCAGCATGGATGCTGAATGGTACATTAGTTTCATTTTTAGTTGATAACCAGGTTTTTGAATGGAGTACAGTGCAAATTGGCTGGCTTCTTGGATTGCCTGTCCTCACAGGATCAATTTTAAGACTACCTGTTGGACTTTTAACTGATCGCTTTGGAGGAAGGCCCATCTTTAGTCTTCTCATGGTAATTTCAGCCATCCCTATGTTCCTGCTTTCCTTTGCAGATTCTTATGTTGCATTCCTGCTTTGTAGTTTTGGGTTCGGACTGACAGGTGCAAGTTTTGCGGTTGGAGTTGCTTATACTTCAGTCTGGTATCCTGCAAAATGGCAAGGAACTGCATTGGGAATCTTTGGTATCGGTACAACCGGAGCTGCCTTAACTACTTTAATCGCACCTTCTGTCCTGCAATCTTTAACTAATCATGGAAATAATATTGAAAATTGGCACACATTACCCACCATTTATGCTGCTTTGCTTCTGCTTATGGCGGTAGTTTTTTTTATCTTTACCGAAAATAAGAAACCTGCACTAAGTGGAAAAAGATTTGTGCAACTGCTTGAACCTCTCAACAATATGAGGGTTTGGCGCTTTGGCCTCTATTATTTTCTGGTTTTTGGTTGTTTTGTCGCTTTTTCTCAATGGTTAGTGCCCTACTATCTGAATGTTTACTATATACCCTTTGTTCAGGCCGGAATGCTTGCAAGCTTGTTTAGTTTCCCGGCCGGTATAGTCCGTATGCTTGGTGGTTGGCTATCAGATAAATTTGGACCGCGAAAAGTACTTTATTCAGTTTTTATTTCTTCTGTTTTGCTTGGATTGTTTTTAGTTTTTCCGAAAATGGAATTATTCTCTCCGGGAAAAGGAATTGTTGCAAAAGCGGATGGTATGGTGACATTTGCCTCCGATAGTTTGATTAAGATTAGCAAAAAAGAATATACTTTAACACCATTGATGGCCAATGTTGATTTGGATGATACTAAGTTTCTTGTTCTACCTCAAAAAACTGCCTGGCATATACCAATTATTCAGGTTGGGGATCAGGTTAAAAAAAACCAGTTAGTTGCCAAGGGAATTACCAGAATTTATTTTCAGGCAAATATGAAAATCCTGGTGTTTCTTGTTTTATTATTGGGAATTACCTGGGGGCTTGGGATGGGTGCTGTATATAAATTTATACCCATGTATTTTCCAAACGCTGTTGGGGTAGTTGGTGGAACTGTTGGCGTATTAGGCGGGCTTGGTGGCTTTTTTTGTCCTATTTTATTTGGCTATTTATTAGCCATCACCGGATTATGGACAAGCAGCTGGATTTTCATATTTGTTCTTTCTCTCGCCTGCTTAGTTTGGATGCAGATATCTATTAATAAATTGAATAATCAGAAATTAAAATAATATTATTATGAAACAATATTACTCAATAATTAACTGGTTGGAAAACAACAACAAGATGGCCTATTCATTAATCCGTATATTCTTAGGGCTTGCATTATTTGTGAGGGGAGTTATTTTAAGTCTTGATACGGCAACCATTATAAGACTTGCCGGTAGTGAACAATACTATTGGTGGTATTCGTATATTATAGTAATTCACATGATAGGAGGACTATGTTTAGCTATAGGTTTTGCCACCCGCATTGCAGCACTCGCTCAGATTCCTATACTTATTGGCGCTGTGTTTATCATTCATTTGAAAAAAGACCTGGCTTCTCCGGAACAATCATTAGAAATATCTGTACTTGTTCTTGTACTTTTATTTGTCTTTTTTCTTTTTGGAGCCGGTGCACTCTCTATTGATAACTACATAAAAAAAAGCAAAGAAAAAAAATAGCGTGGCATATTGATATGATGAGAGTATGAATCTTCAATTGTAAAAGATTAAATATCAATATCCAGCAGAAATCAATTTCCTAAGCCACATATTGTTTGTTCCGAAATTATTAATTGAAAAAAAAGATGGATTGTAGATCTTGCATAAATAAAAATTGTTTTATAAACAAATATTGTTTGAATTCATGGCTTGAGTTTGTCCAGAATTTTAAAACAAGAAAATTATTTTCGGCTGGGTTGAAAGTTTTTTCCGAAGGTGATTTAGTTAGTGGTATTTACATAATTTGCTCGGGCAAGGTGAAAATTACCATGAAAACGGATGATTCAATTGAAAGAATTATCCGTTTGGCCGGAGAAGGCCAGGTGCTGGGCCATCGGGGAATGAGCACGAACATGACATACCCAATATCAGCAGAAACACTCACATCTTCAGAACTTGCGGATATTCCAAATGAAGATTTTTTCAAACTTCTGCGAAACAATGCCGACTTAAGTTTTTATATGATGATGTTTTTTGCTGATGAATTACGTCGTTCTGAACAAAAATATCGTTTACGTACCTTAAAGTCAGTTAATGAGAAAGTGGCATCATCAATCTGCATGATAATTGATGCCTTTGGATACAAGGAGGGTGAAACAAGCGAAGTAGATTTATCTATGAAATTATCTGATTTTTCTAATTTTGCAGAAATCTCAATGCTTTCGCTCTCAAATGTACTGAAATATTTTTCACGCTTAAATATTATCAATTGGGTTGATAATGAAATATATGTTATTAATGAGCATGCATTGCGTGAAATAGCACAAACAGAGAGATAACCGTTACCAGAATTAAAAATATAACAAAATAAAAGTTCAGCTTTTAGTAAATATGAAAAGGTTATGTGAAATATGTACGCATTATAATTGTTTCATCAACAAATATTGTTCACCTGAGTGGAAAACCTTAATCAGTTTTCACAAAACATCCATGCTTTATCCTGCCGGAGCTACAATATTTTCTGCCGGCGATCCCATTAAAGGTATATTCCAGATTTATTCAGGTAAGATTAAAGTAGTTACAATAGATGGTGAAAAGGAACAAATCATTCGGTTGGCTAAAGAGGAACAATTGTTAGGTCATAGAGGATTTGGTAAAAAAATGATCTATCCGGTAACAGCCATTGCCCTTGAGGATTCGGAAGTGACATTTATACCTGTTGATGTATTCTATAGCGCAGTAAAAGCCAATTCAGAGTTTGCTTTCCAAATGATGCTGTTTTATGCCGACGAACTCAATGCTGCTGAAAAAAGGATGAAGTTGACGGCAGGGTTAAAGGCTAAAGAAAAAGTGATTGTAGCACTTATGACTATTATCAGGGCCTTTGGATTTAGTAGTACCGATAATACATTGCTTGAATATACCCCGACACGTAAAGATATAGCAAGCATAGCCGGAACTACCTACGAAACGATGATCAGGGCATTGGGTTCGCTTGAAAAGTCTAATATTATCGTTCAGGAAGGCAAGGCTATCAGGGTGCTGGATCTTGCCTATCTGGAAAAACATTGTTTGTTGGATTGACAACATTTGTCTCATTTCTGGCCAGAAAGGGTCATTCAAAAAAGCTGAAGTAAAATAAAAAAATAAAAACACAGTGAAACAGAAAGATTGACAATGATTCGGATAAACCAGCCGGACAAATAATTACTGGTTTTTATCGGCGAATGTTACGTTTTAATCCCTGGTATACACATGCACGCTGTTAGCTGCTGACGGTAGGTAATTTACGCCAAACCAGCAAACAAGCAATACGACAAACGCCAATCCAAGTATCCACAGAGCCCAAAGTGCTTTCTGACCATGTTGATAGCGGATATGAATATAGACTAAATATACTATCCAGGTTAAGAATGCCCAGGTTTCTTTGGGATCCCATGTCCAATAATGTCCCCAGGCTTCTTTTGCCCACAGAGCTCCAAATAACAATCCTAAGGTTAAAAAGGCAAATCCAATGAACACCAGATTATCTGCCAACGCGAGCGTTTGATTCCCGGATTCCCGGCCTTTAAAATAATGAAACGCCAGTCCCTTAATTGCCACCAGACTACTGGCAGATAGAAGTGCATATGAGAAAATATAAACAATCACATGAGGTACAAACCAGGGACTTTGTAAGGCAGGCATCAGTGTTTTGGAATAATTTTCCGGATAGGCGAGGTTGAACCCCAAAAACAGACAGGCCAATAGCAGACTGTACACTAAAAACCACTGGTATTTCCATCGTTGGTAGGTGATTAGCCCAATGATTGGCAGAAAAAAGCTGTACCACAATCGCGTTTCTCCCAATGTACGTATCGGTGGACGATCGAGTATCATCCATAGTTTGAGCAGGAATAAAGTAAGTACAAGTTGTCCTGCAATCACCAAAGCAATGCCCAACTGTTTTACAAGATTCGATTTACCGATGGCGTTCATCAGCATTCCGATTGTCCATCCCAGTATAGTGAGCAGGGCATAGGTAGGGAAATTTATCCAGGTCATAAGTCAGTAGGTGTGTTATTTCGTCCGGACCAGAAAAGGGTCATCGCACCGGCAATCATCATGAATATTCCTGTATATACAAATGGTAACCAGGTGTCACGAACAAATTCGATGACCGAAGTATCTGACCAACGACCCAGTTGATCATCATACCCGACCTGATAGATATCCCATCCTTTCACTTTGGCAGGTTTATTCACTTCCAACTCAACAGCGGTTGTCTCTCCCTCAGGCGTTAGAATGTCAATTTTAGAAAGAAACTTCTTAGGTTCAGGGTAGAACATAATCAACGAAAGTTGGTCGTTAATTTTTAATGCTTCGTAAGAATGATTAAAACTCCCACAACTTACCCAACCCACCACCGTATCCGATTTGTTTTCTGAAATTGCTTCCGCTTTTACCGCCGGGGCGGCACCTGTTTCATTATTAAGATAATAGGCCTCTCCTGCCTTACCCGACTGATCAAGATAGGTCAACACCCGAATATCCCATCCAAGCATGTTTCCTGAAGCAACCGAATCAACAAGCATAACGTTCTTTCCATTTTCATGGAGAATCATTCCCGTGATATTGTCAACTATCCCAAGTTTTGGTGCATATTGTTCAAGGACAAAATCATTCAAACGAATCGCAAAAGGCATTTCCACCCATACATTGTTTTTTTTATCAAATGCCTGCCATTCGATCTCTCCTTCTTTTACCTTCATTTCAAGTCGTTCAACCTTGGTAGCACCAAAAGTGGCTGAAAAAATCACGATCCACAGCCCCAGATGATTCAGGATATAACCAATATTTTTAGTTGAAAATGGAATTATGCGTTTGGAAGCGGCAATTCCCAGCACAACCAACAAATAGACTGAAATCAAGAGATAGGGCCAGGAGGATGTGACATGTGACAGACCCAGTTGTACCACCCAGCCGGAAGCGGATCCATCATGTTGCAAGGTGAGTCCCATCAACAAAGCCATAAACGTAATCCCGGTAACAGCACTGATTGCGGCAGGAATTCCCGAAAGCCACAAGATAAAGACTTGTTTTCTGAAAAATATTCCGGCAGTAAAAATAAATATTACCAACAGCCATGCGGCGATATTTAATGAGAGGTTAGTGAATTCAGGTACTCCCGTGCCACCGGATGCCCACTCAAGCGCAAAGCCACTGAGCAAAAGCCCTGAAACGATAAAAAAACTCTCTCTATATCCCCAAGGGTTGCTCCATATTGGGTTATCGTATTTTTTTTGTTGTATCATAGGATAAAAAAAAGCCCAAAGAGACAGGTTTTTATAATAACTTCCCAATAGAAGAAGGGTTATGACTATACAGGATACATAACCCTTCCGTAAATAAAATCAATCAGTTTATTTATTATAGATAACAGGCATGGAAGCCTCGCGCGCCTCAGCCTCTTTTTCCCACTGCGATAACAAATTCTTTTTAAAGGACTCCTTTTCCTCAATTAATTTCTCCAGGGGTAATCCAATATATTCCTGAGCCTGGGCTTTGGTAGTGATGTTGGGATAAGGGACTTCTCCTTTGTAGCCTAATTCAATTAGTAATCGAGCCAATTTAATGCGACCTTCCTGAGCTATGTTGATCCCACCTGCGATTACCCTGGAGATTTCAACTGGTGAATGGAATGAAGCACCATGTGATGCTGCTGCATAATCCCAACGCCACTGTGCATGACGAATGTCCATCAGAATAGCTTTCATCTGTGCATCGGTTGCTCCCAAATCCCATGCCATTTTAGCCTCAACATGCAAGCGAACACATAATTTTTCGAGTATATCACGATTTTCTATAATCTTATCCTGACGCTCATATACATCATTGATTAATTGTGCTGTTTTTTCTTTGTGACATACCATACATGAATTTTCAATATTATTCAATGGAGATTGAATATGGTGGTCGGTAAATTTTTTACCCCCTTCGCTCATATAGGGCATGTGACAATCGGCACAGCTGACGCCACGTTGAGCATGAATCCCCGTGAGATAAATTTCGTAGCCCGGATGTTGCGCTTTAAGCATGGGAGCTTTACTCAGTTTATGCGTCCAATCGCTAAATTCTTTGGCATCATAGTAAGCTTCCATCGCCTCAACACTTTGACCATTGTCCCATGGAAAAGTCAGATAATTGACTCCTTCAGCACCCTCCCTGTGTTTATCAAAGTAGTATTCCACGTGGCACTGGGCGCAGACAAGTGAACGCATCTCCTGATGGGTGGCCTTAGTAATGTCTTTTCCCTGACGCTGAAACGCTTCTACTAACGCCGGGCGTGAGATTTGAAGTTCCATGGTTTCGTTGTTATGACAGTCGGCGCAACCTATAGGATTAACTATCTCTGCACCCAGTCGTGCCCATTTTCCGGTATAATAGGCAGCTACCCCTTCTTCGTTCATTATCCGGGGAACATCCGGGCCTTTACAGGTCCAGCAAGTGGAAGGCATTGGTCCGTCATCAGGACCAGTTGGCCCACCTGTGCGAAGGGTGTTACGTAAATCTTCGATAGCATACGCGTGACCTCTTCCCTGATTATAGTCTATGGAGAAACCGTAACCGGCCCACATGACGACCAGTCGTGGATCTACTTCCAGCATATCAATTTTGGCATTTCCGTTATATTTGGATCGGAAATTACTCTCTTTCATTTTTTCGTAAGAGTTGTACTCGGTAGGATAATTTTTACCCCAGACTTCGTTTCTTGGTTCAAATTTTGCAATTTGAACTTCTGGTTTCCAAGTGGTTTGCTGCTCTGCCCTGCGCTCGGTTACCGAAGAGGCCAGTAGACCCAGAAAGAAAACCACGATCAGGGTGGCAAAAAATAGCACCCAATTTAATAAAGGACTTCTTTTCTTATTCATGACTTTTATTGTTTAATTCTTGGTTTTAGACTTTAAAAGGTTGTTGATCCATGTGGGAATCGGAGTTTTGGTTTGGGGAATCTGTGCATTGGGCACAGATGAAAGACTGTTTACTCTTCCATGTGGGACTTCACGATGACACTCCCAACATTTGCGACCTTCGGTTCTGAAATGGTCGAAGCTAAGTGATCTCGCAAGCATTTTATTGTCGGTGATGAGCTCATTGTGGCAACGGACACAATTTTGCTGAACAACTTCGGCACCAGCCTCTTTAATCATAATTACCTGGGGTTCTAATCTCAGTGTAAACATGGTAGCATGGCGCAAGCCGTCTTTGGCCTTAAAGAAATATTTGTTGAACACATTGTCCTGAGGCACATGGCAGTCGTTGCATGAAGCACGCTCCCGATGAGAACTATGAAACCAGGTTGCATATTGGGGGTTCATCACATGGCAGTTAATACATGTTGTAGGATTGTCGCTTAAATACGAAACAGCATTCGATACATAGACCAGGTAAAGAGCCAAACCAAACAGGATGCCGCTCACCACCACCACGGGTATTCGCCAGGATGGTGGAGGAGTGAGTTTATGAAGTATGTTTGACATGGTATAAGGTTTATTTTATTATAAGGGATAAAATGATTCTGCTATTCCATTATTCTTTAATAAAAAAGGTTGGCTTAAAGGTAAACATAATCCAGCCCCAGTTATTTGTGTTATTGTAATTACCACCAGTGATTATTTGTAGTGTTTCGGTTCCCAACATTTGTGAGTAACCTCCACTAACATCAAGGCTGTTGTTTACTTTGTAAGCTACCGAGAAGTCAATTTCTGTACCTAAACCATTGCGATAGTCTTTCCAGACTCCGATAATATCCTGTTTTGCTACTGTTGCAGCGGCCATAAAATAATGTGGTACCAGTATAAAGGTTAATTTTTCGATGCTATAGGTAAGTGGCAGGTACAGGTCGATTAACCCATTGCTTTCGTTGTAACTGCCTACATAAAAGTAATCCATCCAGCCGTTAAATTGGTGATTGGTACCGTAAAGTGGTGTAAACGATTTGTCTTTTTCTTCTGTCAGACCCTGGTCGACGGTTTTTGTTCCTGAAAGATATTCACCACCAAGTCCTATCGTGAACTTGTCAGATAGCTTATAGCTGGCATTGGCAGAAAAATACATGGCGCTCAGGTCATTATCCCTGGCATTTTTTCCGCCCTGGTAATACGCTGCAACATCAAATGTAAATTCGTCTTTACCATAAGTAAAACGAGGCCCAATAGTTTGACTATAAGCTATATTTTGAGTTACAGAGTCCTTTGCATAAGCCATGCCATTATTTAAGGCAAGAAAACTTAATCCTGCTTTTCCAAAGTTACCGTGATACCAGATATACTGTAATGTTTTGTAACTATTCACTGTGTAGTCTGTCTTAAACAGGCTTTCTCCATTTGCATTATAGGCCAGACCTAACTCGATGTGGTGTATCTTAGAAGGGTAATATTTTATAATGGCTGCATCATGACTCCTGGCTTGCTGCGCCCAGCCCACATTTCCGAAAATTCGTGAGTCATCGTACACAATCTCCTGGCGCCCTACTTTTATCGATAATTTTTGATTAATCATGGCTTCGCCCCAGGCTTCATGAATGGCAGGACCATTGATATCGGAGGTGTTCAGTTGACTTACGTCTCCCCATACACGAACATCCTGTATTACCAACCCAACTTTAAAATTCTCATTGGCAAAAAACCCGTTTAAGCGTGTACGTTGTGAAATAAAAGAGGCTCCATCGGCTCCATCGGGGCTTAGTGTTTTATATCCATGGCGATATTCGAAACGTGGACGTATTTCTCCTGAAAGGTTAACCTCTTGTGCAAATAATGCATCGCTGGCAAATAATAACAGGAAAAGGACTGAAAGATAAAGGCTTAAGTGTTTCATCGCATTCATTTCTATAATATATTAAGTATTAATTTTCTTAAATGCAAAAATAGTAGCTTTTTTAAATAATAAAACAGCTCCGTTTAATTTATAAGGAAAGCAAATAAGGAAAAAAAGCAACGAAAACAGGGGATGGTTATCAATGAACTATCTATTTGTAACCTTTTATATACATGATAAGTGCTCACTGGTAGTTGGATGAAAATGGAGATGGGATTAGCTTTGTAATTGTCAAATGGAACACCGAATAATCATCCTCATGTGTGAGAAAGATTTTCTCATGGTCGTTACATATCATTACTCAGCTCTAATTGGTTGTAATTTTCAGAACTGGAATTATCGGTATAATGCGGGGTAATTTGAATGGTTGATGAACCCTGATCACTTCCGGAACTGCCTGAGCCACCAGGTCCGTCACCAGGATTAGGAGCCTGCGAGGGTTAGATTCCCACTTTCAATAAACCATTTTTCGTATTCTGAAGTAAGGCTATCGAAAGGGTTGTGTGCCATTTCTAAAATGTTATGACCTTATCACTTTCAATTGTCCACTGTGTTAGTTCTTTCATCGTGCTCATCTCTGCTCCATCAACAAGTTTCATTTCTTTAATGCCACGAGCTTCAGCACATGACCCACAAAGTTTTACTTTGCCTTTCTTCATTATGACTGCTTTCAACATTCTTTCAATATTGTAATACCCGTTTGGTGTCCTCTGATTTGGTAATGCACATGTAACAGCATCGGCCATAAGAAATATACACAAATCGGTGTCTTCATAATCTTTTTGAATTTGCATAGCCAAACGTAAACCATTATACGCCTTTTCTGTCCCATAAGGAGCATCATTTATGAGGATTAAAACTTTTTTCATGTTATTGGTTTTAGAGATTCAAATTAAATATTATTTTACAGATCGGTAGAGAATGAATTCATTGAAGCATATTGTTATATTTTAAAATGTTAATACAATTTTGTTTTTACGGATCAGTTCGTACAGATCGGTAAGTGATGAAAACTTGCAGACCTCCGGCTCGTTGTTTTTTCTGCTTTGCAGACAAGTTCCGCATCCAAGAATAACTCCTCCATTCTCTAAAAACATATCAACTTGCTCTTTCATATTGTTGTCTGTTTTTACCATATCATCGAGCTCAACACCCTTGCCGAGCAAAAATATGCTCACTGTATCGCCCCGATTTTTGGAATAATTGGCCAGGCGCAGGGCATTCCAAACAGTTTCTGAATCGTTCGAATAGATGACCATTCCGATAGATGTTGGCGAACCTGAATCCGGAATAGGTGATTTGGCATTACTTACGGTTGTAAAAACACAAGCCATGAACACCAGTAATATAAAATGTTTCTTCATTGATTGTTGATTTAATTTATAATGATAGTTTTTTATAGCATTAACAAGTACTTCCAATTCTAAATCAATTTCTGTCTCCGTCTAACATTTTCCGGTTGAAATCCGGACCATTGTTGCGGCCGTCCTAAAATCAAGTTTCTTTGCCAAAGTGTGTTTGTAAAAATGGTGGCGCTTCAATTGCAATTTCCGGGATGATAGGGGTTAAAGCAATATAATCGTGGTAAATTGGATTTTTCATAACTATGAAAGACTAAATTCCTACAGCCAGTTGTAGTGTCATAATGCTTTGGTTATTCATTTTTACATAGTCAACAATTGTATAATCAATGCTAAACTTTGCATTGTGTCCTCTCAGATAGTAATTGAACCCGCCGCTAAGAAAGCTGGTTTCATTCTTTTGCTCGACCGACACGTTTTCGTAACGTAAATAAGGTTGTAAATTGCCTATGCCGATTGGAGTACTAAAGTAGTATCCTGCATGAATGTAAAAAAGCCCGGCATTGTCGCCCGGAGCAAGATTCGTGAAAGTGTTGGCCTGGGTGCTGTTTCTGATATGGATGTAAGCCGACTCTGCTGTAACGGCTCCATTTGCAAGCGGATGATCCAGGAAGCCATCAACTGTCCAAATCAAATTGTCCCGGCCATTGATGCCATTTAAAATCAGGTTATTTTGACTGTCGATACCCGTGCCAAAACTCAGAATTTTCTTCTGGCCTAAATAGGTGCCCTGATTGAACCACTCTATTTCTGGCTCCAACAAATTAACGACTACCCGGCCAACTAGGCGAAGCTGGTCATTTGGATTGCTGATATCTTCAATACCTTCTGAAACCATCAGGCGGTATTGCAATCGACCATCGAACGGATTGCCCCAAAGGGTCACGCCATCGTCCCGGCCTACTTTACTGGTATAGAAAATACCTCCCCGAATACCTCCCTGCATAAAGGAAAGGTCGGTTGTAAGCAACGCCTTGGTTGAAGTTGTCCCATAATTTCGTGTAAGGGGAACATACATGCGTCCTACCTGGATTTTGAAACTTTCATTTAAGCTCAGGGTAATCCATAAATCGCGAAAAGCCAAACCACTGCCGAGACCCAACCCCGGGTTGTCCAAACCATCCTGACCTAAGCGGTCAACCGCAATGTGGGCAAAAAAACCAAGGTAATCGGTTGGCTGTCCCTTTACCGATAAATATGCCCTTCGTACCATAAAGTCGTTCAGGGAATTGCCGTTTTTGCCTTTTTCAACATGTTGATACCAGACCTGAGCCCAAAAACTGAAATTGATTTTTTTCAGGTCTGTTTTATTCCCCAGAACGGAATAGAATGCAAAAAACAATAGAATAAATAGGGTTGATCTTTTCATTTTGATTATTCTTTTATTATCTGAAAATTAGAAGGAATGACTCTTTTTACTTTTTATTAAATACGATATGCCACATACCTCTTAAATCATCTTTCCGGAATCCGGTAGCCAAATCACCCGGGTATTTATTTTTAATTTGTTCCAGAACTTCAGATTGTATTTCTGTGTTAGGGTCACCATGACATAACAGGCATTTATTATCGAGGAGTATTGGTTTAAAATAGTGTATTTCAGTATCATTTACGATTAATCTATGGCTAATGGTGTCGCCACGTTCTATTGACGAACCATATTGGTTTAAAACAAGGAATTCTAAACTGTCAGGCGCATTTGCAGGATTCCGAAACTTTATGGCCGTTCTCGAAATTGAGGTAATCGCTTTATTTTCGTAGATTGAAGTAATAGTTGACGCGTTTAAATAGCAGTAATCAATTGCGGCTTTCAACCCTTTCTCACTAATTGCTGTTGAAAGCTCTTTATTCAAGGTGTCAAAGGTCTGTTTCACTATAGATTGCCCTTTTTCAATAAACTCTTTATTTATTTCCTGATTGTTTTTGTTATTCAAACAACCTTGATTTAAAAGCGAAATTGGTATTAATAAAATTAGGATTAGTTTCATAATTCAACTGTTTTAAAACCATTTATATTAGAGTTTAACCGGAATGCCGATTAACTTACCACCAATTTGAAGCAAATTTTTGTAGAACGTTTTTTTAAATCCAACCGGGCTTAACCATAATTTTTCGAAAAGCACTTTCCCGATGTGCCATTTTTTGCCAATCTGTTTTAACTGAACCTGTGGATGCGGTTCTCCGAAAAAATCGCCAAAAGCAAATCCTGCCAAATCTTCTCCTGCTTCAAGCATACAATAACCATCGGCACAGAATTTTTCATCACCTTTTTCGCCTTTTATTTTTCTGATGATGTTTTTTGCCACAACAACGGCCTGCAAATGGGTAAAGACCCCGGCTTTCGGGAGCAGCAATGGTTTGTCATGAATCCAACGGCCAGGTAGAGGGATAGAAGCAACATCGCCTATAGCAAATACATTTTCATGTTTTGTTTCAAGTGTCTGCGGGTTTACATCGATCCATCCATTGGCATTTGTCAGGTCAGATTTTCGGATAACATCAGGTGATTGATGTGGTGGAATGACGATCAACAAATCGTATTCAAAAGGTTCTTTTCCATTGAAAAATAGTTGTTTTGATTTTGTATCAACCGATTCGAGAAACATTGACGGATGGAACCGGATTTCTTTTTGATCCAATATACTTTTAACGGCATTTCCAAGTTCCGGACCGGCAACGGGCAGCGGTTGTGGTTCGGGAGTGAATAAACTTATCTCAACTTTATCCCGAATACCTTTTGATTTGAGAAAATCTTCGACCAGCATCGCACCTTCTTGCGGTGCGCCAGGGCATTTGTAGGGCATCGATGAAATGACCAGTGCAACCTTTCCGCCTGAAGTGTTTTTTAGCGTTTCGTGTAATTTTACCGCACCTTCCATGGTATAAAAGGTGTGAATGCTGTGATCCCAACCCTGAATTTTTTCAGGGGCCAAATCGGCGCCAAGCGCTATTACAAGAAAATCATAGTGATACTCTTTCTCACCTGCTTTTACTTTATGTTCATCCGGAACAATTTCACTCACATTGGCATTTACTACTTCAATATTCTTTTTCAGGAGCGATTTGAGCGGTACACAAATTTGTTTTTTGTTGCGGTAGCCGTTCATCAGCCATAAATACGATGGGGCGAACGTGTGTTCCTTGTTCTTTTCGATCAGGACAATGTTGTGCTCGCCGCCAATACTGCTGCTAAGCTCATTCGCAGTTACTATTCCACCAACCCCACCACCCAGAATTAGAATTGTTTTCATAGTATCTAATTCGTGTTTAGGGTTTCTAATTGTTTCATTTTCCATTCGGGATATCCTTCATCCAGCCTCCTGACTTTGTAGCCTTTTTCGCTTAAAACTTGAACTGCTTCATCGGCCAGTACGCAGAACGGCCCCCGGCAGTAAGCAATAATTTCTTTTTCTTTCGAGAAATCTTTCAAACAACATAAAAGTTCGTCCATTGGTACTGAAACTGCCCCGGTTATATGACCAAATTCAAATTCAGCCGATGGCCGTACATCGAGTAACAGTACATTTTCACTGCCAATCATCGTTTCCAATTCGTTTAGATTAACTGCATTCAGCGATTTATTATCTTCCCGTTGGCGGTTCATGATCTTTTCCAACTCGGCTATTTCGTGAATGGCATATTTTATTACATGTTGATAAAGTGATAAGAAATTATCGTTCACCAGTGAATAGTAGACGTATTGCTTTTCTTTTCTTGATTTTACAATGTTGTTGTTTTTTAATACCTGCAAATGTTGCGAGGCATTGGCAAAATTCAAATTGGTGGTTTGAACAATTCCTTCTACACTTTTCTCCCCTTGCGAAAGCATTTCGATAATTTCAAGCCGAAAAGGGTTCGAAAGGGCTTTTAATAGCTTTGAAAGCCCATTGTACATTGCATCCTTGAATTCTCTTCCTTTCATCGATAAAAGTTTTATGATGCAAATATAAAATGATTGTTCAATTGTTCAATAGAATTATTGAATATATTTTTGAAGCAAATTGAAAATACTACTATAATAGTCTTAATAACAACAAAATAAAAAGTCAATCGAGGGTGAAATATATCAATCTAACGTTGGTGTGTCGGCAAAATTGCACTCCCTGCCGTCAGGCAGGAATCCCCTAAAGGGGAAGTGGCTGAAAATCAGAACTCCCTTTAGGGTCGGGGTTCATTCTGATTTTCAATTATTTTTATGATTCACCTTTTTAGACCGGAATCATGAATTATTCACCAACCATTTAAGACATGATTCCTTAGTCTGAGGCGTTAGAATTAAAATGAATCTTAAATTTTAGCTAACTCTCTTATTTCGTTTAGTTTTTTATCCCAATCGTTCAAATACAACTCTTTAATCGTTTTTTCAAAACAAATTTGATTATTGTACATTTCAGTAAAAAGAAACCACCTTTGTTTCTCAAATACATTTTGATTTGAGATTAAACCATTTTCAGTTTTTAAGATATCATCGAGAACGCCATTGACGACTTGGAAATACAATCTTTCTTTTGACCTATAATAGTAATGGATTGCTGATTTATGAATTCCTGCTAAATCAGCAATTTGTTGAAGTGTAGTTCCATGATATCCGAACAACAGAAAGATGCTATTCGCAGCGTCTAATATCTTAGCTTCGGTGTTTAACTCAATTTTTGCCATGTTATCAGGTTTAAAATCTTAACTTTTCGGTCATGATGCCAAATCGGATGACTTCCACTTTTTCATTGAAATAAATGTTGTAATAATCCATTCCGCTGTAAAATTCCACAAACAGGCCGATGTCCTCCAAAAAGGAAGGATGGTAGAAAAAAGTAAGGTTCAGGTTAAGCCTGTCTGTTGACAGGGCACTCCAGTCATCGACCTGTCCAAACATCCACATAACCTCAGCTTGTATGGATATAGCCGGACTTTTTTGACTAAGTGAATTCGCAGCAAGTGGTATTTTATAAACTGACAAAGCATTGTGCCACCTCACCATGCTATATTTCCCATCAAGCTCCTCCAGGGACCATCGCGGAGGATGTACTTCGACAAAAGTGTTAAAGAACTGGGTGGCATTCAAATTAGCATTAAACCTGTTGAATATCAAGCCTGCCTGCAAAAAGTTAGTGGAAAAGCTCCCGGAGATCAAATTGATATTGCTGTCAGGCAAATAAAAATCACCCTCCTGTCCGTTGGAATGGTGTGCGATTCGACCAAAAAAGGTGTATTGACTTTTAGTGCGATTGGCCTCAAGCGCATAATAAATGGTAATTTGTGGAATATAGCTGGGAGTGCGCACCGGAGATGACTCTTCCTGGTACATGCGAATGATCACCTGTGGTGTGAGCACGCCCATCAAGCGGGCATTTTTACTTTTCCGGATCAAGAAATCAGGAACAATATTGGCCTCAAACCACAAAGGAGCCAGGTTTCCGATATCGGTTGGAAAGGTGATGTAATTGTTTACCTGTTTTACTTCGGCAATGGCAGCCAGGTTTACCAGCTGAAACTTAGTGTCATCCTCCTGGGCCATTACTTGACGCAATGAAACAAATGCTAAAAACAGGATGAAAAGATTTTTCATATCAACGGTATAATGCGATTCCAAAACCCAATTCAATAATGTCAGTAATTGGGATTGAGCTATTCCCCACTTTACTAGCCAAATACAATCCACGTGTACCTATTCTGGCGTATATAGCGATTCCGGATGCAGGGGTTTTCCGGGCCAGCCATTTGGTTTTTAACTCACCCCCAATAAAAATTCCGGCATTTCTCCCCGGCGACCACCAATAATATTCGGGAGGGTAATGTGAAGGTAGTTTTATCCAATAGTCACTTCCAAAAGTATGGTGTATAAACCAACCAAAGTTAAGCGGGAGTAATTGATAATTTTCTGATAATCGAATCCTGATGAGCTTGGCCGTAAATTGTAAACTCAAGCTAGACAAGTCATCGATTGCGATTCCATTGGGCACATATCCATAGAAAAAAGTGGCATCGATGCGCTGATGGACAAAGGTATACCCAACACCGGCTGACAAAAAACCAATCCCTCCTGCATATTGTAATTTCACATAATCGGGCAATAGCCAATCGTACCTTCCAACACGTGATTGAGCCTGCGTATTGTTAATGAAGATCAGTATACACAATAATAAAAACCAATGACTAAAATGCCTCATTTTCCACATATATTTTATCCTGATAAATTTTTACTATAGTCATCATCCGGTGCTCCACACCATATACGTTTACAAATGGAATACTGTCGGCAGTTGGATAATAGACCTCATGATGGTGTTGGTGACCATGAACAGCCATAATGACGTTGTTATGCGCAGATAGTGTCTGATAAAAGCCCAATTCTAATTCCGGATCAAAACCAATACCTGGTGGCATATGAAAAACAACAACCGCCTTGGAAAAATCATCCGAAGGAAAAAGTTGTTGTGATAGCCAGTCAAGATTGGGCACATTGCCATTGTAAGCAAATTCAAGGCTGTTCGTATTGAGAAATACAAATTTAATGTCCTGATATACAAAACTGAAGTCAAAATCACCAAACATTTCTTTATAAGCCTCTAAGCCGTTGCCAACCAAATCATGGTTTCCTATTAATACAAGGTATGGAACTTCAAGATTTAACAAATAGCCATTTCCCCAAAGGTATTGCTTCGGCAAGCCAAAATCAGCGAAGTCGCCAACGTGAATCACAAAATCAATGTTGGGAAATGTGTTTACTTTGTCAACAAAGTAGCCCAATTCATCAAAGTAATTGTGCGTATCGCCGGTAAAGGCAATTGTGATTGTATCGCTTTGGTTTGCCTTTAATAACCTATCCAGGTTGGTTGCATTAACACCTTTATTTTCACCCTCAAAATCAATTTGATATGGCGAATAATCAAACAACCCCTCACATGAAATAAGGAACATTGTGCTAAAAAGCAATATGATTTTAAAGGTTGTTCCCATACTTTTTGATTACAAGTAAATAATACTGACCAATATTTCTTTGTCGCCTTCCAAATCGAAGGATGCTTTGTGAAAATTGGGACGATTGAAGATATTTATCGACTGATAGTTGGAAAAGCCAATGCCCTCTTTTGGCAAGACGATCCCCTTTTTTATTTTACCATCATTGTCTTCATCATGCAATATGTTTACAGCGTATTTTCCCTCTGGCAGGTTCTCGAATGTTACAGATGATGCCCCGTTTACAATTTTTCCGGTCAGCATCACCAAATACTTTTCGTAGTGTTCATCAGGGAATGCATCCTTTTTATTATACAATGCAAAAACTACCGAACCTTCAGAGTTGCGAAGTCCATTCACATCGACTTTTAACGAGAATCCTGTTACAAACGCCGGTACTTTAAATGAACTAAGGAGGATTATTAAAAGGAACCCAATAAGAGGCAAACTTTTTTTAAATAGCAATTTCATAGTTGATCGATTAAGTTAATTTATTTTGGTTTTTAAATATTCTGTTTTCAGTAAATGATTAATAACTCTAAAAGTATTTAGCATCAGCCACATACACTGAAAGTTACAAATCGGCTTTCAAAGTAATATTTCCTACCTCTTGTACATATTGACCTTTAAATTCAGCCGTTCTTAATTTTTGGCTTAAGGAAATACTGAATTTTGGCATTTCGAAATTCAGACCCACATCATATAATACGGTTAGTCTTTCAATTTGATCCTTATCCAGTGTATAGGCACCGGTTTGGGCAGTCATTTGGTATATCAATCCTCCTTCCAGCAAAGCATTGCTTAACACAACCCTGGCGACAGGTCTCATAGAAACATATATTTGAAACTTATTTTTAGGAGTGCTTTGTGAATTGGAAGCACCTTCAAAGTAATTATTAAAATTCCCTATTCTTAGCATAAAACCCATTCCTGCCGCGTTATAAAGTGTGCCACTGAATGTTTCAACCAAACCCACCAGCAATATTCTTTTCGAAGGATTTAACAATTGTTTTTCGATGATGATGTTATAATTTAGTATGATGTCGTTTGCCACCTGGTTGTCCCAGCCTTGAGGAATGGTATAGTTGATGGCACCATGAACCCAGGTTTGGCTTTCATCGGCTAAACTCCAGGGGCCAATCACACCAAAAAACATTTCGGTTGTAACCTTTACTTTTTCAACCGGGTTGATCGATTGAAGTGAGTGTATGGCATATAAAGCCCCGGCATACGGTCGATCGCCATATTGAATTTCAGAAATATCAATATGTTTAGGTGTAAACATAAATTGAGCCAGTCCCCAACCGTATATATTGTTATTTTCCGATATGTTAAGCAAGAGGAATGAGGGGAATTTTGGTTTCCTTTGCTTCGCATAAAAATAATCGATTCTTATGCCATTGGTAAAATACCTGTCGGTGCCGGAACCACGGAAATTTAGAAAATCATTGTCTAAATAAATGCGAAAGGTATGCGGTTGATTTGCTAACTGCCCTGCAATGTTATTACTCAATTGGAACAGCAATAAGAAAATAATAAATCTTAAAATTTTCATAGCAATGTATTTTTAAATCACACCGAAAACAATTCATTAACTCTTTCGATAACAGAAACTTCCCTTTATGCTTTTAAATTATTTTACCTTTAGTTGTTTTCTGGCGAAACGTTCTTTAATGCTGTCAACCACATAGTAAACCATCGGGACTAAATAAACCGTTAAAATCATGGATGATAACAACCCTCCAATGATCACCCATGCCAGACCATTTTTCCATTCGCTGGCCGTTCCTTTGGCCAAAGCAATGGGCAGCATTCCTATTGCCATGGCAAGCGTGGTCATTAATATAGGGCGCATCCGTTCTTTTCCTGCAATGATTAATGCCTCTTTAAAGTGTTTTCCCTGAGCTTTCAGCTGGTTGGTAAAGTCCACAATCAGGATGGCATTTTTTGTGACCAGCCCCATGAGCATGATTAATCCGAGTTGTGCAAACAAAGTCAGATGGTTTAGCGATAAGTTTAAGGCAAGGAAGGCACCAATTGCAGCCATCGGTATGGCAAATAAAGCTACAAACGGATAAATGTAGCTGTCGTAAAGGGCTACCATGATCAGGTAAATCAGTATAAATGAGATTAAAAGAACTGAAGCCAATGCCCCGAAACTTTCATCCTGCGTTTTGATATCCGCCCCCCAGGTTAATTTTACTCCTTCGGGCAATGGTTGCGTTTTTAGAAAGCCAATGGCTTCATCAGCAAGCGTTCCTGATGGCCTGCCAAACGATTCGGAAGTGATGGTTACAGAAGGTTGACGATCCAGTCTTTCGAGCAACGAAGGCGAATTGTCTTGCCTGACTTCAGCAAATTGAGACACTTCAATGGGGATGTTCATTTGGTTTACGATCGAAATGCGCTGCACATCTTCGTAATTTTTTCGGTCAAAATCATCCAGCCATATCCTGACCGGGTATTCTGTTCCACTTTCGGTTAAGGTGGCATCATCGTTTCCGGTAAAGGCAGTCCTTAAATTTAAACCAACATAAGCAGTCGTTAATCCCAACCGTTGCATCTTATCTTTGTCGGGGATCACCTTGAATTCAGGACTTCCTTCTTCTACTGATAACTGAACATTATCGGCACCCGGTATTTTCTCAATAGCAGCTTTCAGATTATCCCCGGTTTTCATAACCAAATCGAGGTCGCTTCCGCTCAGGGTTATTTTGATGGGCGCCTGTTTTGGCAGTAAGCCAAGAACTGCCATTGAAAAGTTTACTCCTGAAAATTGTTTTTTCAGCTCTTCGCGAAGCGATTTCATAAACGCCTCTGTATTGATATCCCTTTCCTTTTCCGGTTTTAGCTGAATGGTAAATTCTGATAAATTGGCAGAGCCAACCCCTAAACTTCCGATACCTGTACTTGGCCCGGCAATGTTGCTGAAAAGTGTGGCTACTTCAGGTTGCTGAAGGATAAAGTTTTCTACTCGTTGTGTTCTGATATTGTTCTCCTGAACGGTTGTAGTTTTATCATATTCCAGGTTCAAACGAAACTTGCCCTGGTCCCCGGTCGACATCATTTCTTTTCCAATAATACCTTGTTTCATCATCACACCGGTCATTACCAAAAGGAAAATAATTATTCCTGTAAAGATAAGTTTATGGCTAAGTACCCATTCCAATTGACGGCCATACCAGTTGATGAATGCTGTTAGCTGTTTTTCAAACCAAAGCAGGAAACGGTTCACGAAGTTGGTAGGTTGTAAATCTTCCTTTTTTCCTATTCGTGAAGCCAGCCATGGTACCAGGGTAAAACCCACCAATAAGCTGGTAAGTGTTGATGTTATTACCACAATGGAGAATTGTTTAAGCATATCAGCCACAAAAACCTGCAAAAACAGAATGGGTAAGAATACAACCACGTCAACCAGTGTAATTGAAATGGCTGAAAAACCAATTTCCATTCGCCCTTCCAATGCTGCGGTTTCCTTGTCTTTGCGCATATCGAGGTGTCGTTGAATGTTTTCCAGAATCACGATGGCATCATCTACCAGGATTCCGATAATTAACGACATGGCCAGCAAGGTCATCAGGTTTAAGGTGAAACTCATCAGCCACATCATGGCAAAAGCGGTAATTAATGAGGTCGGGATTGCGATTAAAACAATTAAGGAGTTCCGATAGCTTCGTAAAAACAGAAACATAACCAGTGAAACCAGGATTACCGCTAAAATCAGGTCAAAAACTACTGAATTTACTGCCGCAATGGTCATGTCGGTTGAATCATCTGCTACAATAAATTTCACCCCGTATTTTGTATTGGCATTTTCAATTTGGGTAAGTTTTGCATGAACTAATTTTGAAACTTCCACCGCGTTGGCATCGCCTTGTTTTTTCAGCAAAAGGCCAATTCCGTTTACCCCGTTGTACCGGCTTACCGAACTTATTTCTTTCACTCCATCAATAACGGTTGCCACATCTTTTACATAAACCGGCATTCCCGGTGCAGGCATGGCTACCTGCACATTCATAATGTCGTTTACGGTCGAGAATTTTCCGGTTAGCCGAACGGAATTACTCTCTTTATCGGTTTGTGCTTTACCGGCGGGCAAATCAATTCCTGAGCGGTTAATGGCTTCAACCACCTGATAAAGCGATATTTTATATAGTTTCAGTTTATCCTGATCGGCCTTTACCTGAATTTCCCGTTCTTCGCCGCCAAGCAGCGTAATTTCGGCCACTCCTTTCAACTGTTGAATTTGAGGAAGATATTCATCCTTCATTTTTTGATGAAATTCCGTTGCAGGCAGGCTACTTGTTGCACTGATCGAAATGATTGGCAAATCGTTGGGCGAAACCTTGCTCATCACCGGACTTAAAATGTCTGCCGGAAGATCTTTTTTAATATTGTCGATGTAGCGTTGGGCATCCTGCATGGCGATGTTCAAGTCCGTTCCGTATTTCAGGTTGGCAATAATAACTGAAGCGTTGGGCATCGACTTGGTTTCCAAGTAATCGACTCCTTCGAGATTCGACAAGGCATCCTCTATTTTCCTGGAAACAGAAGTTTCTACCTCATTGGGTTCGGCACCCGGGTACATCGTTTTTATTACAACCACCGGCTGGTTGAAGTCTGGCAACAGTTCATATCCCAGGTTTGTAAATCCAATGATCCCCAACAAAGCGAATACGCTGAAAAGAACGATGATCAGCGATGGACGGTTGATTGCTATTTTTGTAATGTTCATGATACTTAGTTGCTAATTGTCACATTTGCGCCATCAAAAAGATTGATAAAACCATTGGTTATAATTACATCGCCTTCGGTTAAACCACCTGAAACCTGGACTTTATTTTGAAACCGGGTTGAAGTGGTGATATTTTGCAGCATGGCTTTCCCATTTTTGACGAGATAAACCTGAGGTTGAATGTTAGTTCCAACGATAGCAGAAGCCGGGATGATGAGCGACATTTTTTCATCATCGTTTTTCATCCCGATCGGGAGTACTTTCCCAAACATTCCTGATTTGATTTTTAAATCGGTGGTGTTGTTTAACGAAAATTGTACAGGAAAACTATGTCCCATATTGGCATTGCTGCCTGTCATTGTCACTTTTCCCGACAACACCGTTTCAGGATAAGTATCTGCGGACAGCGCGTATTGTTGATTGGTTTCGAACTGACTTAACTCCTGTTCGGGAACATTTATAGTAAATTTAAGGCTTGAGATATCTGTGATCTGGAGTAAAGGAATACCTGGTGCGGCAAAAGCTCCCTCTTCGGTCAGTTTTGCAGTAACGATTCCGCTGAAAGGCGCTGAGATAGTCGTTTTATTGATCTGCTCCGTTAAAGTAGCCTTCTGTACTTTTGCTGATTTTAAAGCCAACCCGGTCTTTTCCAACTGAACACCCTGAATGGCATCGGCATTGGCAAGTATGGTGTATCGTTTTACATCGTTTTCCAATCCCTCAATCTGAATTTCAACGGTTTGTAATTGCAGTTTCAACAGGGAGTTGTCTAATTGAACCAAGGCCTGACCTTTTCGCACCGTGCTTCCAACATCCGCCAAAACGGAGTTTATTTTTCCCTGAATTTCCGCGCTGATTCTTGTTTCTTTGTTGGGTTCAAAAGTTCCCGTGTAAGAAATATTGTTTTTAACACTTTCAAGCTTCAGAGTGATCGCTTGTACATTAATTGCCTGCTCTTTATCGTATTGATAAACCCTGTTTACAGTGGTGTCCTTATTTTTCTTTAGTTGAAATACCGTGATGGCTATTAAAGCCAATGCTACAACTATATATAAAATAATCTTTTTCATAATTGTTATTTATTAATTGTTAATTCTTTAAACGTTACTGAATATGCGTTAAAATAACCTAATGCACCATTATTGAAGTTGCTGATAGGATTGGCAGGTGATGTAGATTGGTTTATCAATCCTGATCCACCGCTGAGTTGACTTAGCGTTCTGAAATAATCGTAAACATCTTTGTCGATGACCTGAAGCGAAATAACTACATCATCACCATATTTTATACTTGTTTCATCTTGATATTTTGACAGTAAGGGGTGGCTAATAGCATTTCCATCTTGTAAAAGGTCATCTTCTACATAAATGGTCGTTTGTGAAATATTATTGATAGTTTTAATAAAACGGTAATAATTTGAGATGCCCTCAGGGTCTGTAAAACCCACACTTATAGTTTTTTTACTACCATTGTGTGTTGTTTCAGTAACAATAGTCAGCGTATCAATATTTACCGGTGCATGCATATAAGATGTTGCAATATATTCTTTGTCGTTTGATAAAACTTTTAATGTGTAGTTTCTGTTACAAACACCCTGTATGGTTGATGTTACATAAACTCCGGAGGAAGTTTCTGTAAGTGTTTCTGAATTTCCGATATTATCGCTAATTGTAACAGTTGCACCGGAAACAGGAGGGAAATTATTAACATCGTTAAAATTTACGGTTTGAGTTATTATAACGGTATAAGGACCCTGCAAATTTGTTATATTTCCTTCAATAACAATTTGAGGTTCTTTTGAATTTAGGTCGATTTCTATAACTTTCTCACAAGATGAAAAGAATATACTAAGCCCTACCAGCAGCACGAAAATTGGAAGATATTTGTATTTTTTCATTTTTATTAAAATTTAAAATTGTAAGTAATTGAAGGCACCCAACGAAATAGCGTAGTTTGAACGGCTTGTGTTTTTGCAGGGTCGTCCGGGTCTTGCTGAAATGTGATGGTATAGGCATTCTCACGACCGTAAGCATTGTAAAGTGAAAAATTCCACGATGATTCAAATTTTTCAGTTTTTTTTCTTTGCCATATTACCCCCAAATCGAGGCGGTGATAGGTTGGCATGCGATAACCGTTTCTTTCGGTATAATAATTCACAACCGTACCTGTTACCTGGTATTTTCCACTTGGAAATGTTATAGCGTTACCTGTATAATACACCCAGGTTGCCGAAACGGTCCACGCCTTTGAAACTTCATATATTCCAACAATGCTAATATCGTGTGTTCTATCTTGCTTGGCCAGATAATATTCTCCGTTGTTAATGCCATCAATTTTTTTCTCGGTTCTTGAAAGAGTGTAGCCAATCCATCCGTTTAACTTTCCGTATTTCTTTTTTAGAAGAAATTCAATTCCATAAGCCCTACCTGTTCCGAAAAGCAATTGAGATTCTGCAAGTTCGTTAAAACGGAGTTCTGCCCCGTCTTTGTAGTCAATTTGATTTTGCAAATATTTATAATATATTTCAGTAGAAAACTCTAAAGTATTGTCTTTAAAATTTCTAAAATATCCAATTGAAAATTGATCAGCAATTTCGGGTTTTACATTATTACTACTTGGAATCCATAAATCTGTTGGATTGCCTGATGTGGAATTTGAAAGCAAATGAAGGTTCTGAGTATTTCTACTGTATGCAAATTTTAAAGAGTTTTTTTCATTAAGCACAAAATTTGCTGCAAATCGGGGTTCTATGTTATAATATGTTTTCACAACTTCGTTTGTGTTATACGATGCGGTATCAGTTATTTCCCCTTGTTTATTATAAGTATAAAAATCTCCGGGACCTAATGAGCTAAAAGAGGTTAAACGAACTCCGTATTCAAAACCGAGTATTTTTGATGGCTTGAATTCATGACTGAAATAAATCGCATTTTCCAAAGCTTGTTTATATTTAAGATTTAACTCGCTTAATGACAGATCGCTTTTTGCAGTTATCACACCGGGAATAATTTTATGATAAATTGAATTAAACCCGAATTTTAACTTGTTTTTTGTATTTGCAAAATGCTGAAAATCTTGTTTAAAATTATAATCCTGTATCCTTGATATTATTTCGCCATCGGCACCGGCAAGTGTTGTATTAATGTTATAGTCATAATTGCTGAAAATTAGCGATGTATTTGAAAAGGTTTTATTGTTGACGATATGATTCCATCTGAAAGTGCCTGTTGCGTTTCCCCAATTAACTCCCATTTGGTCGCCAATGCTGAGTATATCTTTCCCGAAATAACCGGAAATAAATATTCTGTTATTATCGCTAATTCTGTAATTTAATTTAGCATTTATATCGTAAAAATATAGTTTACGCTGACTTATTGCACTGTCTTTTGAAAGTTTCAGAAATAAATCGGCATAAGACCTTCGGGCACTGATTGAAAACGAACCTTTATCTTTAACAATTGGCATTTCAACTTTTAATCGCGAGGCAATTAATCCTATTCCGCCTTCTACGCCAAATTTTTTATCGCTTCCATCTTTGGTTCTAATATCTAAAACCGACGATAAACGCCCTCCATATTCGGCAGGTTGTCCGCCTTTGTAAAGCGTTACATCTTTTATTGCATCAGCGTTAAATACCGAGAAGAAACCCAAAAGATGCGAAGCATTGTAAACCGTAGCTTCATCAAGCAAAATAAGATTTTGGTCGGCATTTCCGCCCCGTACATAAAATCCACTGTTGCCTTCTCCGGCAGTTTTTACACCAGGCATTAGTTGTATGGTTTTCAGAATATCTTTTTCACCAAATATGACAGGTATATTTTTTATCTCCTGAACATTTATTTTTTCAACACCCATCATGTTTTTGGTAATATTCTCATCCTTTCTTTCTGAAGTAATGACTACTTCATCTAATTGTGCTGAATTCTCATATAAAATAAAATCCTGTCTTATGTTTTGATTATGTGATATTTGCAACGACTGCGATTTATAACCTATAATCTGTATTGTAAAAGTGTATATACCTTCCGGTAACGTAATAGAATAGAAGCCGTAAGCATTGGTATATGTTCCAATTGTTTTCAGATCCTTTACATATATTGAAGCACCAATTAATTCTTCACCATCTATTGCATCTTTGACATACCCGTTAATGGTGTAATTCGTTTGTGCATTCGCAAACTGAATTAGTAAGAAAAACCCTATTAAAGTATATACACCACTTTTAATTTGCATACTTATTTTTAATCGTTAGTTGATATGTTTCCTGTTAACTTTTTTAATTCCAAATCGGCTTTCAGGTATTCAATTATAGCTGATAAATTGTTTTGTTGTGCCTCTCGCAAAGCATTGTCGGCCAATAGCACATCGGTTAAATTGGCGATACCTTCTTTTTGTTGTAAAACTGATTGTTCATAAACAGTCCTTGCTAAATCGACTTGAGATAAAGTATTTGCTATTGTTTTTTTGGTAACAGTTCTGCTACGGTTAGTATTCTCAATTAGCATATTATTTTGGTCTGTTACTAAGCTTATTTGCAATTGGCTATTTTGAATTTCTATCTTTTTCTGATTAATTTTTCGATAGGTAACTGTTCCGTTAAAAAGGGGAAAAGAGAGTTGAACACCCACAAAACTTGTTGGGAAGAATTTTAGAAAATCATTGGGCTCTTTATCATAGCCAAATCCTGTTTGTCCGTAGCTGCCATATAATGAAACAGAAGGTAATCTTGAATTTTTTAATGTTTTTAACTCGCTGACTAAAATGCGCTTTTGCATCGTAGTAAGTTGCAAATCAACCGTTGGTAAATTTGAATATTCAATATTGCTTTTGAATTGAATATCTGTTTCAATTTGTATGTTTTCATTGATTGTTATCCCCATTGAGAATTTCAAAGCATTCATCACTTGCTCAATATTGTTGGAGATAATATCTTTTTGAGTTTTTAGTTGCTCCAGTTGAAGCGCTACTTTTTTCACATCAGTCCCTTTAATCATTAATTGCTGACGCAGGAGCTGCAAGTTTTCGAGAAGTTTAGCTGTATTATCGATGTTGCTGTCAACAAAAGCCAACTGATGTTGTAGAATCTGGATGTTATAATAAAGGTTCGAAATTTCGAAAAAAACCTGTTCTTCAGTTTTTCGGTATTGTAATTCGGTTATCTCAGCAGCAATTTTGGTGGTTCTGATACCACCATATATTTGAGGGTTGTACAAAGGCAATGCTACCTGAATGGAAGCACTTATGTTATGAGGGACACCAAACTGAGCCTCCCTGAATTTTCCCTCAGGTGCCGTTGGATCAAAGGTCGACATGGGCATAAGCTGGTACGGCAAATCAATAAAATATTTGTAATCTCCTACCATATTGACTTTGGGAAAAAGATTTGATATGGCTTCTTTTTGTTTTTGTTCGCCAATAGCAATATTATTTCTGCTTATTTGAAGATTTTTATTGTGTACTTGTGCAGTATCAATACATTGTTCCAATGACCATACTTGAGCAAATCCCGTAAAAGATGTGTTAATCAAAATGAAAAATGCCAACATCACTTTAGGTAAACAAGTGCGTACATTGCTGCCATTCGATTGAATTTTTGTTCTCATGACTAATCTATTTTCGTTTTTAAAGTAACTACCATTTCATTTAAAAGATATTCATCATTCATAAATGTCCTAAAATCGGATAAAATTATACCAGCGATTACTTTTGTAGGTACCTTAGTTTTAAACGTATTTTCTGTTTTTCCTGCATCAATAATTGTAGAGAGATAGTTTTCAGCCACTTCCTTTATCCTAAGGATTGATTTTTTAACTCCTTCATTTCTTTTGATTAATGTTGAATCGAAAATGATGGAGAGGTAAAAAGGATTCTGTAGGAATATAAAATACAGCCGTTTAAATAACAGTTTAAGTTCTGTTTCTGCCGGTTCATGGCTATTTGAAAATTGGTGAACATATTCTTTTATCTCCCTTTCAAAGTCCGACAGAATTAACAGAATGATGTCATCTTCATTGCTAAACCTATGATGAAGCTGTTCCTCCTCCATATTTAATTCATTAGCCAGGTGATGAATGGACAGCCTGGGTATGCCTTCACTCATAATGATTTCCCTTGCCTTTTTAATGATTATCGTATTTTCAGTTTCCATGTTTTAAATGATTAGGTTAATGAATATTCACTAACAATTCAGGACAAAATTTTTTATTTTTCAGTTTTTTTTATGATAAAATGGGCTGAGATCGTAAAACCAAGCGTTAGTAGAATACGAAAAACCATTGCCCCAATTGTTTTAGTTTCATAGATACCACCGATATTAATGTGAACGAAAAGCCCAATAAAAGCTATGATAAGTACACCGGCAGAAATACTTAGAATCTTGGTTGTCCAGATTTTTTTTAGAATAATTCCATAAACTGCTAAAAGGTAGAGTATACTGCTAATCATATTTGCAATCACAACAAACAGTACATAATTACCTTCTTTAGCCCTGATACCGAATAAGTCAAATACAACCGAGCTGCTTAAAAATAGCGTTATTAATCCGAAAGCAGTAAGAATTAATGCGAAGGCATACCGAAATCCCGTTTTCAATTTCATAACCTTATATTTTGTTTTTAATTAGTATCTTTATTGAATTGATAAACTCCGATCCTTTTTCTGTCAGGTTGAAGTTATAATTTGCCATGTGCCATTGTTTCACAAACATTCTCAACGATCCCAAAATCATAACAGACAAATAAGAGGCTTCAACATCAGTTCTAATTTCTCCCTTACTTTGTCCGGTTTCAATAATCAGTTTAAGGTTTGCAATGTTTTTTTCCATTATTTCTTTCACTTTTCCGGTCAGCTCTGCCTCGTTGCGAAAAATCTCTTCTGAGAAAATAACAGAAACCAAAGATGGTGAAGTAGAAAACTTTTTGAAATGATTTTGAAACAAATTTTCGATTTTGAGGAGTGCATTTTCATTTGAATCTAATTGATTCGTAAAGAATTGCTCTGAGTGTTGCTTGAAAAAGTCGAGAATGGCCAATAATATTTGAATTTTATTTTCGTAATGACGATATAGTGCCGACTCAGCGAAACCAATTTTCTTCGCAAGGTTTTTTATAGTTAAAGATTGTATGCCACTTTCTGCGATTATCTCAAGTGACGCATTTATAATCTCTTGTTGTCGTTCTGTTATATCTGTATTCATTTTAATAAATTAAGTGAGTGAATATTCGCTCACAAAAGTAAAACATTTAATCTGTATTGATCAAATATCTTTCTTAAAATATGTTAAAGTATTTCATGAGGTGTTGGAGAAAATGGCTTTTAGATTTTGTCGAAGCATTGGTTTCGTGCGTCGGAATTAAGTAATCCCGCCTGCTGAACGGGCAGGTCAGCATTGAACACTCATAGAAATTTAGCCACGTTATTGTTTTGAGTCATTTTCAACGAACTTTCTGGTTAATAATTCCCGGTAGTGAATATTTTTAAACAAATCATACGCCGGATGCCTATAAAATACATAAAATGGCCTGCCCAATTTATTATCCTTAGGTTTTATTGAATAAAAAATCTTCAATCTGCTAAACCTTTAGATTAATTCCTAAACCACAATTATCTATGCCATGCCAATCAATGCAAATCATACCGAAACTACATCAATGTACTGTCATTCGTGCCTATTCCAATGGAAGACTAATATCTCCTTTTACCAGCTCTGTTACATTGATGGTGGGCAGGAGAAACCTGTTGTAAGCGGTACCTTCAGTTTTGGAATGCAGTATTCCTCTGCATGTACCTGTAGTAATAACCGATAGGTGGGTGAGAAATCCTTCTGGTATAAGAATGATTTTAGCATCTGGCTGAATAAACGATTCCCAGGATTGCGGCGAGACACCAAAAATGCAACCGGCTTCCAATAGCAGAAAAGGCTGGCTTTTTACTTCAAACCGGATAGTTACAAATACTGTAATGGCACGTAGTGGCACATCCACGCCAAATTTTATATTTACCCCAAGACTTATCTCTTCTTTATCAACAAAGTTTTCATCGAGGGTAGCAAACTGTTCAGTTAAAATGCGTATTAATGCAAATTTGACGGGTGTCGGTTTAGTTTCCATATGCTGCTATTTGTTCATTTATGAAAGTTTTTTCTGTTTCAGGTTGGTAATGATCGGGTTGATAAAGATATTTTATGGATTCTGATTTTACAATATCCTTATTTACAGAACCAATATTATCGGAGGCGGCATGTATCTTCATATTGATACCAGAAAAACCCGGTACATGAATCAAACATAAGCCCAATTCTTCTTCTATTTTAGAAATAGTTTCCAAAGTAAGATTTTCCTGACCCTTCACCACTTTATTTATATATTGAGGTGATAGACCCAATTGTATTGCAAAGTCTTTCTGAGAAATCTTTTTTGCTCTTAGTTCACGAAGGATTTTAAAAGCAATTTTGGCAGATTTATCGAGCCATCCAGCGTTATTTTCTCTCCATTGTGCATTTTCCAGCCATTTGGATGGTTCTTTGGCTGTGATGCTATTTAATTTTTCTTGAAGTGTACTCATGATAAAATCTCTTAAAATTCTAATTCCTCAAATCCTTCTCTGTCGATAATTCCTTGTTCTTTTAAAAAATCAATTGTCCTATTCAACTTTCTTAATTCTATTGCTGTGTGATCTCTTTCGCTCATGTATTGAGTTAACTTGATTGCTCCACCGGTAACAATAAAGGTTTCCTGCGAAACTTTTATGGCATATACCCGAAGCCAACTTGGACTTGGAAAACCATAGGCTTTACTTTTAGCGAGTTCATTTTCTGTCAGGTTTTTATCGAGTGGTCTGAATAATCTGTCTAACGATTCGGGTAAACTTTTAATTGGAAACGTTGATAGTTGTTTAAGTTTTTGTTCTAATTGTGATGCCTGATCTTTGGTAATAAAAACGGCATCCTCCACCGTTGTATTTCTGTAAAAACCATTTTCAATATCTCTTTTATGGGTTTCAAAAAATTCTTCTAAATATTCGATGTCTGACCATTGGGTAAACAATTTTTCAAACTCATCCGGGTCATCCTCATCGTATCTGACCGCGAATAAATGTTTTGCAAATATAGGAACAATTTCCATAAAATCAACCTATAGGTTTATATTTAACAAATATTAATCTTCTGTTTTTTTCTTTCACTGCTCAACACCTCCCTCAGCACCCCCTTCATCACCAACTCCACTTGTTGTTCACTTTGTTGTACTTCCTGTTCCAGTTGAGCGCATGAAACAGTTGAGGTTTGTGCTTAATAAAAATTTTATGGACAAAACTCAAATCAAAAAAGGATGTCGGTTTTTTCCCATGCATTTGAAACCAGAAACTCTTTAAAACCATCTAAATAGACAAAACAATTCTTATTTCCATTACAATACCAGCCACCATTTTTATCTGTATCATAAGTGGAATATTTGTCCTTTGGATCAATCTTTCGTAAGGCATTTAGTACTTTTGAAATGTTTTGATTCGGATCATGGTCAATAATAACAAGTTTTTTATTCCCAATTGACAAAGCTAAACTTAATACTTTCTGAATATTGAAATCGCTTAAACTGTTCCCTGTTATCATTATAAAATCAGAAGAGAAGCAATCATCCAGGAAAGCATGTTCAAAATATTTAAATGGTGGAATGAACATTTTCTGAGTTTTATCCTGACCCGCTATAATATTTGTTATTATCACTCTTTTACCTATTTCTACTTGATGATTTTCATGAAAGGGGTTGTATGGTAGTGTGTTTTTAAGTAGCTGATAATCTGGAAACAGACCATTGTATAATGATTCCCAATGAACTGAGCCATGAATATTATAATGTACTAATGAGTTTTTATCGGAATGAATTTTATCAATATCGATACGAAGTGTATTATCATGATCTGCAGTAAATCCCTCGAACACATCTGTACTATCTTCAAGTATCATTGGTATCAGCCTATCATAATTTGTGGAATAAAATCTAAATAAAAAACCCTTTACTGTCAGATTGTTAATGAAATCCTTTAACGCTTCAGATTCAGCTTTCTTAGACTCTACGACTGGTGTATTACTGTATTTTAGTATCTCTTGAATTATAATATTAGTAAAATGTTTAAAAACCTCGATTAGAAATTTCGACTTTATTTGGTTTTTAGTATATGGTATTGGCCCATTTTCGGAATCGCCCGGAATATACCAATATTGAATATCCTCAGGATCATTATTATCTGAACTATATGCTAATTTGTAATTAAAAATGTCCTTTACGAAACTTTCGTCAACTGTAGTAATTGATGGCCACGAACAATAATTTAAGGGACTGGCGTTAGTTGCATTTGCGGCTGTATAATACTCAATTAGAGATTCAAGAAAGCCTAATATTGTTTCAAAATTTATTTCATCTTTATTGGCTTCATAAAACCCACACAACCTATCATACAAATACTTACCTAAAGTCTCCTTGCTACTATTGGTAATTTTAAAATAATCATCACTAATGATCAGATTGGTCAAGTCATTTGTCATTGGTCCACCCCAAGGAAGTGCAGCCCCGGCTCCAAGAAGAAACGTTATTTTTTTCTTTTGTGGTTCTGAAACTTTTAATGTATTCATCTCAAATATTCCTCCATAATAAACAGTTATTTCTAAACTGCTTTTTAATCTTGCTCAGTTAGTAAAACTCCCCCTTTAGCAGTTCTCTATATCCCTCATTTATACTCATCTCATACGCCGGATGCCTATAAAATGCATACAATGGCCTGCCCAATTTATTATACTTAGGTTTTACCACAAACAAATAACTATTGATTTCCACATAAATAACTTTAGCCCTTGGCAGTAAAAGATCCTCATTGACCAGAAATTTCATGATACGCTCCGCGGTGACGAGCACTGGTTTTTTCCTGCCAGGATTAACCTGATCAAACTCCTCAATTAATTTTGGTAGCCAAATAGTAGCATGAACCTCCCAGTCTTTGTTTTTGGCGGTCTCACGGTCAAGATATACAGGAATCAGGTTTTGAACATAGATGTCTTCCAGGTGAAGTCCAATCAGATAAAGGTTTTTCAGTATCCCAATAAAATACCGGGGTTCATCTGAAAGTATCCCAAATACATATTCAAGTTGTTTGGGGTTGCCATGATCAGAAAAATTGGTTGGGTCAGCCCCGAGGACAAAGGCCTTGAAGGATTTTTTGTTTAGGCAGAATGGGTTGGGGGAGTTCATTGGATTAATATTTACTATTTTATACTGCGAGTGTTTCTCAAAATTCTGTTTTATTTTAATAACCCTTTCATCCTGGCACTTTGGATAGTCTCTAAATAAAGTTTTTTAACATCTATTTTATCATAGAGTACCTTGTTTTCAAATCTGGCGCATACCGTTTTATCCCTATTCACTCCTCCAACTCTCTCAAGCTTATAAGGAATCATAATGCTGCCAGGATGTGATAAAATCGGTATTCCTGTATCAATTGACTTGATCTCGGCTGACGTATAGACTCCGATTATTGGCAGAAAAATATACTCTAATCTCCAAATATTGTAATTGGAGTTATCTTCGAAAATGTCTACTTGATCCACAAACTTCTCAAATGCGCCCTCCAGATCCTCATAATTTCCAAAAAATAATTTAAGGAAATTAAATACCCTCAGCCCAATGTAATTGAAATTATAATTGTAATCGGTAGTTTTCTTTACTTGGTATTCGTTGATAATGACATCATTTTCATTTAACTTGGTAACATTCCGGACATTAATTAAACCATTGTAAATAAAGTTTGACAGGATCCATTCAACTTCAAAACATAAATCAGATCTTATTGGGAAGTGTTTTGAGATAAATGTACCCTTAATTGAATCCAGGATCTTCCGAGCTTCTTTCAAAAGCTCATCCTTCATGCTATACTTGAATACATCAACTGAATAGAATTTGTCAATATACCCATTAAAATCTGACTTAGAACCATATTTATGATGAAAAATGCTTCTGATATTATCTATGTCACAAACAACTATGACCTTGTCGAAACCGAACTTATTTTCATTCTTATTGATATCACTATGCGCTGCAAAAACGTTTAATATTCTGAAAATATGTTCGGGGTCTATCCGATCCATATCGTCAATGACAAGAACTGTTTCACTTACTTCATTTTCGTTGACATTTAGTCTTTTTAACTTTTCAACCAACTCTTTGATTAATAAAGTATAGAAGTTTTCCTCGTAAATACTACCGCTCTTGTTGGTAAATTCTGATAAGAAGTCTACTATCTTATCATACTCATTATTTTTCTCTTCCTTAAATTCATCCTTTACTTTTGCAATAAAGTCAATCGTGCGTTCCGCTGACTCCTTTACCGCTCCTCCTATTTCCGGAATTATATTAAAAAATGGTGTGATTATTTTTGCGATCTCACTTTTATTTGAGATAAGCAACTTCTTTGCAATTTTTAAAAATGATTTTACACTGTCATCTATTTCGATCTTTTTCGTAAGAAGCTCGAATAGAATATCATACTTTATTAATTCAAAAATATCTTCGTTAGAGGCCACGGAATAATTTACCGGATACAGATGAATTGCATTGTATTTATTATGTTCCTTAAAAAACTTTTTCAGGAACGTTGTTTTACCATTGCCAAATCTTGATGAAAAAACAATCCTTTTGTTGTTACTCAGCTTCAGATGGTTATCAAAATCAACGAACCTTTCAGGTGTTTCGATTGTGTACGGAGGGTTACTTTCCTCAACACTTGAGATTGTTTCAGATTTGTCCATGTCAATACCAGTGTCTTTATCCATTCTTTTGATTTTTTATTTCATCTTACCCAAACACCTCCCTTAGCACCCCCTTCATCACCAACTCCACCTGTTGTTCACTTTGTTGTACTTCCTGCTCCAGTTGATCGCACAAGGCCATCAGGCGGTTGATGGTTTCGACTATGGCTTTTTGTTCGGGAAGGGGTGGGAGTGGGAAGGAGGTTGTCTTTATATTTGCTTGTGAAATATTAACCTGACTGGAGGCCATACCTATCATCATCTGTAGCAATATTTTCCTTATTGTGACACTGTTTAAGGTCGAGACAACAAAGTCTGGATTTACTAAATTCTCAGGATAATTTAACCGAATTGTTTTATCCGAAAGAATAAGGTTTGAGTTTATAGAATTTACCTTGCATGCAATACCGGTCCTGTTAATAGGTCCTGCTCTGGTGATTAATATATCACCACACTTAACAACCTGATTGGGATTAATTACATAATTAACAGGCAATATTTTATTGGCCATTTCATTGAAACTATTCACCTGAATAGAGGTAGTAGTCAACACTCCCCATTCATTATTCTGCGACGGTCTTTTTTCGCAATCTGGACTTTTCCCTGCATCTGAATAAAGTAGTATCTCCCCCAATCTACACCAAACCCACCCCTCCGGCAATTCATAAGGAATTTCCCCTTCTAAAATAGGTGGCAGCGGATTCTCCTTTTTAATTTTCTTCTCCTTAACCAGCCGGGCTTTTTCGGCTTTAATTTGTTCAAGCAGGGCGGCAGCGGAATGAGATCCTTCGCGAAGCTCAGGATGAGAAGCCCGGAAATCACGGGTGAGTATTCCTTGTACGGCCAGTTGCAGGATGGTTTTTCGCAGTTTTTTGATGTTGGGTTGGTGGTTAAAGAAGGGATGAAAATGTTCCTGTAAAAATGCCCATTCCTTCACCGTGTTGTTGGTGGCCAGTTGGTTTAAAGCGGAGGTGGCAAATTGTTCTTTCAATTGGATGCGTTCTAAGGTAAGTTGCTCCAATTGCTCTATTTCTTTAAACAATTGGTTGACGGTTTCGACAATGGCTTTTTGTTCTTCTAACGGTGGAAGTCCAACGGATTCATATAGCAGATTTTTAGTGTCTAAATGAGGTATTGCCGCACCAATCATGTTTGAGTTTACCCTTTGAAAATTCTGTAAAAAAATTACTTTTATATAATTTTGAATAAACGGTGGTGTTTCAATTATTGCTAATGTTGATCCAACAATACCATACTTTCCATCTAAAACTAAACCACTTCTTGAACCATCACAAACAACTAAAATATCTGAATCAGAGCATTTAGGAGCGTTTTCATCATCACTGTATCTTCGAATATTTCCTCGGTCGAGAGATTCAATATCTTGGTATAGATACTTTTTGGTGCTTTCAGATAAATCTTTCGGATTTTTTCCTTTAACTAGGCTAAACAAATCAAAATTTCTTACTTGCACCCATCCTTTTGGTAAATCAACATTTATTTCATTTTTGATATTTGGCGCTTGAACTTTTTGCTTTTTCAATCGGGATTTCTCTTTTTTGAACTTTTGAATTTTATCAAGTAATATCGAAGCAGATTCTACTTCTGGATTATCTAATCTCCATTGAGTAGTTAATTTACCCTGTACCGCCAGTTGTAGTATCAACCCTTTGAGCTCTTTGGCATTGTTGGGGTGCAGGCTGAGTTCGTGAAAGTATTTGATTAGCTGCATCTTATTTCAGGGCTTGGGTCAGTACTTTCACAATTTCGTCTTGTATGGTGGTGATTTTGGCTTCGGTGGCACGATAGTTTTTCAATAACACTTCCGGGCTGGCCAGGTCATCGGCTTCCCGGTGGGGGTTTTTAATGTCGAGGTTGAAGTTCCGGGCTTTGATTTCTTCCACACTCACCTTCCAGGCATTGGGGCTTTCTTCGCGGTTGTTCCACCAGGCTTTTTCCAGGTCAAATTCGTTGATGTGGATGGGTTTGCCCTTGTTGTAGCTTTTTACGCCCACAGGGTAAGGATGCTCAAAGAACCAGATGTCTTTGGTGGGCGTACCTTTCCCGAAGAACAACAAATTGGTCTTGATGCCGGTATAGGGATTAAACACGCCGTTGGGCAGGCGGACAATGGTATGCAGGTTGCATTTTTCGAGTAATTCTTCCTTGATGCGGGTTTTTACCCCTTCGCCAAACAAAGTACCATCGGGCAATACCACCGCAGCCCGTCCTCCTTCTTTCAACAGTTTTAGGATTAATACCAAAAAAAGGTCCGCTGTCTCCTTGGTGCGGAACTTTTGCGGGAAATTGGTTTCGGTACCATCTTCCTCCACTCCTCCAAAGGGAGGATTGGTAAGGATGACATCAACCTTGTCCTTGCCGCTCCAATCGCTGTATGGCTTGTTGAGGTAATTGTCTCTTCTCACGGAAGGCAGGTTAAAGCCATGCAACATTAGGTTGGTGGTGCACAACAGATGAGGAAGCGGCTTTTTTTCGATTCCCTTAATTGATTTTTGAAGGATTTCGGCCTCGGCAGAATTGTTTACCTGGCTGCGCACATGTTCGATGCTACAAGTTAAAAAGCCCCCGGTGCCACAGGCCGGATCGAGGATGGTTTCGCCCAGTTGCGGATTGGTGATGTCCACCATGAATTGGGTCACCGCTCTGGGAGTATAATATTCACCTGAGGAACCAGCATTTTGCAGCTCTTTCAGGATGGTTTCATACAGGTCGTTGAACAGGTGGCGTTCGGTGCTTATATTAAAATCAATTTTGTTCACGTTGTTGATCACCTGGCGGAACAAGGTTCCGTTTTTCATGTAGTTGTAGGTATCTTCAAAAACCGAGCGGATAATTCTGGCTTGTGGTCCGATGGTGATGTCAATTTCTTTTAAAGCCGGAAACAGTTCATTGTTCACAAAGTCCATCAGGGCATCACCCGTTAAGCCTTCCTCATCCGAAGCCCAGTGCTGCCATTTCAGGTTTTCAGGAATGGGACTTTGATAATCTTCGATGGTAATGGCCCATTCTTCTTCCTTGTCGGCAAATATTTTCATAAACAGCATCCACACCAGTTGTGAGATGCGTTGTGCATCACCATCCACACCGGTATCTTTCCGCATGATGTCGCGGATGGCTTTTATATTGGTTGTTACGTTACTCATTAAGCAATTTTATAAATTTCGTTTTCTAATTCTTTGAGTGCGTTGTCAAAGTCGGCTTTCTTTCCAAAAGCCTTTACCAGTTCAACCGGGGATCCCAGTTCACTCAATGGTTGCACAGTGAGGATGGAACCTTTTTCTATGGAGGTAATGCCCTCGTTTTCGTATTTATCCAACAGGCTGTTCAATACTTTTTGAGCCACTTCGCCGTATTTGGTAAAGTAATTGCGTTTGCGTACCTGGTTGGCACGATCTTTTTTCGTGAGTGCCGGCCTGTCGAATGCAATGTGGCAGATCAGGTCAAAATCATCCATATCCAGACCCACCTCTTCACGTAAGGCCTGGAGCAAAATGCCCTGTTCAGCCAGCTCTCTGATGAGTTCCTCCTTGTTGGTGGTTTCTCTCCACCTGCGGATAAATACATCCAATGTGGAAAACTCCTGTTTAACATTTTTACGGGTATAGTCCGTCAACGATTCAGTAATCAGTTTACCATCTGACCCATAGTACTGTACCCGTTCGTTTATAATTGTAACCACTACATTGTTAACATAATACTTCTTAGGTCCTTCAGGTTCAGGCTCAGGTTGAGGTTCAGGTTCACCACCTCCACTTCCCGGAGAATCAGGAAATTCAGGTGGATCAGGGGTAAGACCTCCACCTTCACCCTCTGCATCCGGCACTTCGGGAGGAACCGGGGATTCCTCTTCACCTGGTTCGTAAATTTGTACCGGATCACCATCAAATTCCGGATTAGCAAAGTTGTTGGTAGCCTGACGAAAATCCATGATGGTAAAATACACTTTCCCATCCTGTTCACGGATACGGGTACCCCGGCCAATGATCTGTTTGAATTCTGTCATGGAGGCGATGTTGGCTTCCAGTACGATGAGCTTTACCATCTTGGTATCAATACCGGTGGTGAGCATTTTGGATGTGGTGGCTATCACAGGAAACTTTTCTTCCACATCGATAAAATTGTCCAGTTCCATCTTGCCAATTTCATCATCACCGGTTATTCTCACAACATAAGTAGGGTGTTTAGCTACCAGATCAGCGTTCTCATTAATCAATGCCATGCGCATCCGGTTGGCATGTTCGATGTCCACACAAAACACAATGGTTTTCGACAAACGATCGGTGGCTTTCAGGTATTGTGTGATTTTCTCAGCGATTTTCCGGGTACGTCCATCTATCACCAGGGTACGGTCATAATCTTTCAGGTTAAAGATTCGGTCCTCAATTTCGTAGCCATATTTATCCCGCAAGCCTGCAGTAGGCCGCCAGCCCTCGTCCACACTGGTAGTAATTCTGACCACCTTATAAGGAGCCAGGAAACCGTCCAGAATGCCTTGTTTAAGTGAATAGATATAAACCGGCTCACCAAAGTAGGCCATGTTTGAAACATCATTGGTTTCTTTGGGCGTGGCTGTCATGCCAATTTGAGTAGCCGATTCAAAATAGGTTAGTATCTCATGCCATGCAGAAGCCTCCCTGGCACTTCCTCGATGGCATTCATCAATCACAATCAGATCAAAAAACTCACGTGAGAACTCTTTGTACACATCTTGCCAATCTTCCTCGCCACTAATCCCCTGATACAAGGCAAAATAAATTTGATACGACTTGTCAATTTTGCGGTTTTTGATGAGGTGCATGATGTCGTTACCAAAGGGAGCGAAGTCACCGTTTTTGGTCTGTGATAGTAGGGCGTTGCGGTCGGCCAGGAAGAGTATCCTCTTTTTAACTCCGGTTTTCCAAAGCCGCCAAATGATGTTGTACGCCACATACGTTTTTCCAGTACCTGTAGCCATCACCAGTAAGATTCTGTTTTGACCTTTGGCAATGGCTTCTACTGCACTGTTTATGGCAATTTGTTGATAATAGCGGGGTGCCTTATCATCCTGGTCGACGGGGTAATCCTGTTGAACGATGTGGATGGCTTCTTTGGTAACAATTTCTTTTTCGTTCAGGTATGATTTCCATAATGTTTCAGGAGATGGAAATTCATCCAACGAAAGCTCTTTTTCTATTTCACCTTCTTTGATTGTTTTGTCATGAAAAATAAATGCATCCCCATTGGACGAGAACACAAAGGGTAGTTGAAGGATAGCGGCATAGTCAAAGGCTTGTTGCATGCCTGCCCCAACGGAATGTTTATTGTCTTTTGCCTCAATGATGGCTATGGGCAGATTCGGTTTGTAATAGAGAATGTAGTCAGCCCGTTTTCTTTTCCCCCGTGTGTGCATTTTTCCCTGGACGATGATACGTCCATCAGTGAAAAACACCTCTTCACGTATCTGGGTTTTAATGTTCCAACCAGCTTTTGCCAGAGCAGGGTTGATGTACTTGGTGCAAATGTCGCGTTCTGACAAACTCTTTTTATTCACCATTTTTTATTCTGTTGATGATTATGGCACTCGATATGAAATAGAACCCTTCACGACAAAGAGCAGATAAATGGGAGCGGTTTTGATGGAGTACTATTTGAATTGGATACACAGGTTTTTGTTAATTAGGATGGCTAAGATAGGTAAAAGTCGTTAAGAGGCGTTATATTTATTGGTATTTGTTGAATTTTGGTATTTGTTGGTGAAAATGCCCGGTTTGGATGGCTATTGGCTGTTGGCTTTTTTGGAGGCTTTCACTTGTAATGTGTGGCACTTCTGTATCGGAGAAAATAAGAGGGCGAGCGATAAAAATATTGACCAGTTTAATGCCATCGGCAAAGGTTGATTATTCAAAAAATCAACTTTAAAAAGATGCAGTGGGGTATCAATTTCAAGGGTACTTCAATGGCGTTTGCTAGCGACCAGAAAATTGAAGGGGAGTTAGAGTGGTATATCAATTTCAAGGGAACTTCAATCGGATGAAGCCTGGGTGCATGCTTGGGCAATTAAGTTTCAGTGGGGGATCAATTTCGAGGGTGCTTCAATACAGGTCCCGGTGGCTTTAGTTGATCTTTTTTTAAATGGACTATGTAACCGACCTACGGTAATAAGAAGCGAAAAATTTTTTTTGCTTTTATTGAACAGGGTTATATAGATGCAGGATGTCAATGTCTGTCTAAAGTACAAAAGTTGCACCATTGTGTCAACTATGTGTTTTCTCCAAGTTAATTTGTATAAGGTTTGTTTTAAAAATGATTTTTCAAAGCAGAAACCGGGTCATAAATCATGCGCTTTATTGTGAAATTTTGTGCAATTTCGTGCAATTGTTGCAAAATGTTTGCAAACTTTGCAAAACAAATCTTATGTAAAAATCAGATATTAAGGAAGATACAAAATGTTTGCAAAGTTTGCAAAGTTTGCAGCCTTTCATATTTTTATTTACTCTTTTTCGTATAAACCTGTAGCTGATTTTTTAAGTTTAGATTCAAGCAGCTTTTTTAAAAGGCCGTCGATGCTTCGGGTACTCAGGTGATAATTATTACCCAGGGTGATGGCATCGGCCCTGGTGAATGTAGGAGGCAAAGAATTAAAAAATGCTTCTTTGTTGGGAGCTTCAGTAAAAACTACTTTCTTATCTTCTCTGGGGAGACTGTTAAAAATAATAAGACTATGTTCCAGGTACAGTCGTGAAAGTCGAAGCGCCAGATGGAAGTCCTGGTCGGAACAAACCATTTCTTTTTCCTGTATATTTAATTCATAGTTTCTGAGCGTTGTGAAGATCATGGCCATCCGGTAAAGGAGCAATCCCAGCCTTTTTACTATGCTGGCCGCATTGACACTATTAAACGTAGTGACGTGAGTAAGTATGTGTGTAAATGACTCATTCAGTAACTTCCATTGTTCCGGAGTAAGTAAAAAAGAAGATTCCATATCTGACATGAGTGTCATCATGTGGTAGATATCCATGGATAGTTTAGAAAAAGTATCGGTCAAGCAGGGGAGCTCCGGTTGAGGAGATACATCGTTCCAAACCGGGATTGATTTATATACATAAAACAAAAAACGGCTGAACAGTCCATCATCCGCAGAAGAGATTAAACCTAAAATCTGACCGGGAGTTCCTGTAAGGGCTACTGACAGTCGGGGATTGGTTACTTCAATGTATTGATTGTCTGTTTTTCGGGAGCTGGAAATACTTTCATGATGAAATGCTTTTCGGAGCATGTCAGAGTATGAGCCCCAGTCCTGTTTTAAGATATATCCCATGGTATCTGCTTCCGTTTCACAAATGACACCGGTACCTCCATTTTCGCTCAGGTGGTTTAATACTTTGGCATAACTGGAATTAGCTGGTATGTAAAACACTCTGAAAGGAGGACGTAAGGGAGGCTCCTCGTCCGGATTGTTGTTTTTCTTGCGTTTACGCTGTTTATACAGATTAAGTTCCTTTTGGTATTTTCTTTCTTCCTTTTGACTCACTTCTAATAGTTTAGATTGGATAATACTACCCAGTAAACGACTATATTTTAAGGATCCCTTTCCTGAAGCAGGAGGAGCAATAATAAAAGAAAAGAGATTTGGATACACAGGTTGACGGTTATATTCGCCTATTATATGGGGAAGGCAGGCGCTTAAAATACTTAAAGCACCAGTAAAGAAAACATCTCTTTCCCTTGGGTCGGTAAAACAAAGAACACCCTGTTTAATCATGTCCGGCATTAAGTCATAATCCTCCTGAGAAATGGAAGGAGAATTGGTAAGAAAATCATCATCCCTGCCGATAGCAGGCAAGTATGAATCAAAAAAATCGCAAGAGGTTGCAAACTTTGCAAACTTTGCAAACTCTGTATCATTATACGAAAATGCACTTCGGATTACAGATTCTAACTCTTTGTTATCCAGATTGTAATGACTGCGGCAAAAAGTGAGAGTTTGCTGCAACGGGATGCCAGCATGTTTGCAACAGTTTGCAAAACGAAAAATGAAATTATTGCGGTTGCCATTGATATAAGAGTCATTCTTTTCAGTGATTGTCTGACAGTTAGCGAATATTTCAGCGAAATCAGGTGGTGAAATTGAGTTTTTTGAAGTTTCACTTTTTTCGATGACCTCAATGGGGAAGATTTCGGAAGAAATATTGAGGTAAAGATCGGGGTCATAAGAGAGAAAACACAGCCTGGGGATATCCTTGACAGAACGGTCGGAAAGGATGCCGGTTTGTTGCTCATAGAAATCGGCCACCCGATTAAAAGCGATCAGGTGTTTTTCTTTTGTGGAGTTTGTGATCACAAAAACCTTGAGGCCATTACCCTTGGGACTGATGAAGGAGGCGTAAGTTGTAGACAGTGCATCAACAATTTTCCGAAGATTATCTATGGGCTCCTTCACATTGTCGAAGTCCAGGCATATCACCGGATTGTATTCCTGCAGGGAATTCAGTCGTCTGCCTTTGGTAAACACACCGGCAGGAGTAAAAGCCGGGAGCGTTTTTTTCAGGTTATCTGCCAGTTCTTTTTTTCCCTGGATGGAAAGCTGTCTGATTTGCCCGATTTTAGATTGAAGTTTGTTTTGTTTCACAGTAAGCAGGACCTCATGCAGAGGCAGCACCCCCCGGAGTCGGGAGAAATTGTGAAATACTGAAGTATTAAATTCATTCATCAGGCACCGCATTTATGTGAATACACCGGTTAACACCCTTGATATATACCTCGATATTTAGAGACAGATTGAAAAAGCGGAGAGAACCGGAAAGAGAAAACAGTCCCCGATGAACTTCTTTGAGTCTGGATAAATGTTGAGCCAGATAAACTGATGAAGGAATCTTTTGCAGATTAATTGAATTTGGGTTTTTCATAGACATAATTTTTTGTTAAATGGTAAAAAATGAGGTATACTATTCTATTCAGGTTCCTTTTACAGAGAACCCGGAACGAAATCACAAAAAAGATATCAGGTGTTAAATTGCAGAAGCGGGTAAGAGACTTGTTAGTTTATCCGGGAGGTTAAATAAGCGGGTAGCAGCAAATAGTAGATAATGCAATTGGGGAAAACACTTCAAGCTTAGCGAGTGAGATTTTACAAAGTTAAATGATTAGGTTTTGTTCATGAAAAATACAAAAATGGTTTAAATTAAACAATGGGTTATGGGTTAACAAATAGATCAGGTACCCTAAAAACAGTAATAAATTATTTGTAAAAACCGGGTCTCTGATTTAAGTAGTTCAAATATAGATAAAAAATGTTCTATTTTTCCAAATAGTTAATGTAATTTATTTCGTTTTGTAGGAATTTATTGCCAATAATGTCAATACAAAACAAATATGGATAAAATGCAAAATACTTGTAAATTAATCATTAATTTTCTTTGTAATAAGATTGATTTGTTGTATTTTAGCACGAACATGCTGGCGTAATAAGCGAGTATATTAACGCCCAAAAAAGAACTAAAAAGAATCTATAATTAAAAAGCAAAAAGTTATGCAATTAGCCACACTCGAAGACCTGGAACAATGGAAGAATGAAATTGTCCGGGAAGTATCGGATCTGATCAAAGGCAATATCCCACAGCCTGTAAAGTGGGTAAAATCGAACAGGGCCAAAGAGATTTTGGGATGTTCGCCCGGGACCTTACAGAATTTGCGTCAGGGAGGGAAGTTGGAGTTTTCCAAGGTTGGGGGGACTTTGTATTATAGTATGGAGTCGATTATGAAGACATTGGAGAGGAACAAGCATGGGGTTTCGTAGGGTATCCGAAATCGGATAGTGACGGGGTTGGATAATAGGAGCCATTTCTGAAGGGGGTGGCTTTTTTGTGGGAAATGGAACACGGATAACACGGGTGGGACGGGTAGTCGCGGATGGGAAAGCCTGGCTTTTTGAAGGAAAATAAGTTTGAATTCTTTGAGACACCCCACCCCGACCCTCCCCAAAGGGGAGGGAGTTGTGACGTGTTGACAAACTGTATTTTACATGACTTTTTTAAGTGGTTTATGGACCGATAGTTTGGCTTTGAGGGCTTGCATGTCATTGCTGATTTTGGTATCTACTACCTTGGAGTAGATTTGGGTGGTTTTGATGGAGTTGTGACCGAGCATTTTTGAGACGGTCTCGATGGGGACTCCGTTGGAGAGTGTGATGGTGGTGGCAAAGGTGTGCCGGGCCAGGTGCATAGTGAGGTTCTTGGTGATGCCGGTGATGTCGGCGATTTCTTTGAGGTAGCCATTCATGCGCTGGTTGGAGTTGACTGGAAGAAGTCTGCCTTTTGCCTGGGCTTCTGGGTCGTTTTTGTATTTTTTGATAATGTCCATGGCTTGGGGGAGTAATGGGATGGGGCTTCGGCCATCGGTCTTTTTTCGGTTGATGATGATCCATTTTTCGCCATCGATGCCGGTGGTGATGTCAGAAGGGGAGAGGGATTCTACATCGGCCTGGGCAAAGCCGGTATAGCAGCAGAAAACGAAGATGTCGCGGACTTTTTCAAGCCTGGGAAGTTTTAACTCCTTATTCTCAAGCAGTAGAAGTTCTTCGGGGGTCAGAAATCCTCTTTCTGTGGGTTTGTAGGAGCAATGGTGTTTCATGAAAGGGTCTCGCAAAAGCCATTCATTGGCAATGGACAGGTTTATAATCTTTTTCAGATGGACAAGGTATTTAACGGTGGTGTTTGTGCTGCATTTGTGTATGGTTTTAAGGTAGACTTCGTATTTGGTGATAAAGGCATGGTTGAGGTCATCGAGTAGCAAATCATTTTTTGCATATTGGTATTTGATGTAATTTCTTATGCGATTTATTGAAACCTTGTAGCGTGTGTAAGTGCCAATGGCTACATCAAAACCGACACGTTTTTTCATTTCACTATTGTGGTATTCGTACACATAAAGTAAGGTGTATTTCTTCTCAGTGTTGCCGTTCAGCTTTTCACGTAGTGAATCTAAGGTGATGGGTTTGTCAAGACTTTCAAGGATGTTGAATTGTCGTTGAATTTTGTTTTTTAATCCATCGAGGTAGTTATTTAGGATGATGGCTTCATCGCTGGTTCCTGTGGCTTTACCAATGTTTGTATCCCAGGCATTTGGAGAAATGAATCTGTGAGAAGATAATTCAGTTCTGCTGTTGTCGAGAATAATGCGAAGATTAATGGGGGCAAGTCCCAGTTTGTTGGTTTTGCTTTTCTTAATTTGGAATGAAATGTACAAAGAATGTTCCATAATGATAAGTTTTAAAGGAAAAAATGGGTCCCTTTCAGTTTATAAATATACGAAATTCAAGGCAATTTCAAGGTATAAAAACATAGTTTTTATTATTGTATATCAATATTTTACATGTTTCGGGGACCCAAAACGGTTTTTTAAAAATGGGTCCCTTATTGGTCCCTTTCAGACTGCAATATTTGATAAACTTTGGCGGGAGTAAAAAACAAAAACCGCTAAAAATCAACATTTTAACGGTTTTTACTACTGATTATCAGTGTTTTAGTGATCCAGACAGGATTCGAACCTGTGACCCGCAGCTTAGAAGGCTGCTGCTCTATCCAGCTGAGCTACTGGACCAATATTTGGTACTCTATCCTCCCGATAACCCCGATAGTTATCGGGGGGAGAGCTACTGGACCAACTTGGGAGCGCAAAATTACACTTTATTTTTATTTGGCCAACGCGTCATACAGAATTTCTACCGGGTGATACGACGCACGCGAGGTGCCGTCTTTTATCTGATGGCGGCAACTGGTTCCTGGTGCTGCAATCAGTGTTGTTGCTGAACTGGCGCGGACTGCGGGAAAAAGAACCAATTCCCCAATCTTCATGCTTAAATCGTAGTGCTCCTTCTCGAAGCCAAACGATCCGGCCATCCCACAACATCCCGACGGAATTTCAATGGCTTTGTAATTTTGAGGAAAGTTTAACATAAACAAGGTTGGACTGGTGCTGGCCAAAGCCTTCTGATGGCAATGTCCGTGAAGTTTGATCTCCCTGGTTTCTGTAGTGAATTGTGACTGAGTTATCTTCCCTGCTTTTACTTCTCTTTGCAGGAATTCATCCATCATCAGGGCATTTTTGGCCAGGCTGTTGGCGGCTTTTTTCAATGGTTGATCCGCCAATTCCTTGTATTCGTCCCTAAAAGTCAGGATGGCAGAGGGTTCGATGCCCACCAGCGGAGTTTCGTCGCTGATAAGCGATTGCAGTTTACCGATGTTGGCATTGGCGATTTTTTTGGCCCGTTTCACCAGCCCTTTGCTTAAATAGGTTCGCGCGCTTTCGAGGTGATCAGGAATAACGACTTCATAGCCCAATACGGTGAGTAACTTGATGGCTTTAATCCCGATTTCGGTATCATTAAAACGGGTAAATTCATCATTAAACAAATAAACACGTCCATTGCGGAAGCTTTGTTTTTGCGTTTGTGAATACTTTTTCTGCCACCTGTCGAGGGTTGTTTTGTAAAGCAATGGAAACTGACGCTCAGGGGCGAATCCCACCAAACGTGCAGTAATACCCGAAATGAATTTGTTGCTGTTCACAAAATTATAAATCCAGGTGAAATGGCTTCCCAGTGTGTTTATTTTACTGATGTGCGCGATCATCAGGGTACGCAACGGAATGCGGTGACTGGCATAATATTGCTGTAAAAATTCGGCTTTGAGTTTGGCCACGTCCACGCTGGCCGGACATTCCGATTTACAGGCTTTACATGATAAACACAGGTCCATTACCTGGTAAATTTCCTGGTGATCGAAGGGATTGGCCTTTTTGGAGGTGGTGAGAAATTCGCGCAACACATTGGCCCTGGCCCGGGTGGTCTGATACTCATCACGACTGGCCATATAGCTGGGACACATGGTCCCTCCGGTGATTTCGGTTTTTCGGCATACCGCCGTTCCATTGCATTTTTCAGCGGCACGCAGAATGCCCAAATCCTTGCTGAAATCGAAGGTGGTTTTGATCTCGCGGGTGGGTACGCCTGGCACATTGCGCAGGGAAGTGTTCATCACGGGTGTGTCCACAATTTTCCCCGGATTGAAAATGCCCTGGGGATCCCAGGTTTGCTTTATCTTCTTGAACAGTGAGTAGTTGTGATCGCCTACCATCAGCGGAATAAACTGTCCGCGTAAGCGCCCGTCGCCATGTTCACCACTTAGTGAGCCCCGGTATTTTTTCACCAGTTTGGCCGTTTCTAGAGCAATTTCATAAAACAGTTCCACATCATGTGGATCTTTCAGGTTCAGGATGGGACGAAGATGAAGCTCTCCGGTGGCCACATGGGCATAATACACACATTCTTTACCAAACTTTTTCAACATGGCATCGAATTCTTCAATATAAGCAGGAAGCACTTCCGGGTTTACAGCCGTATCTTCTATAACAGGGGCGGGTTTGGCATCGCCCGGCAAGTTGTTGATAATGCCCAGTCCGGCCTTGCGTAAGTCCCAAACGCGTTTGATGTCAGCGCCTTCCACCATGGGAAAATGGTATCCATATCCTGCCTGACGCATGGCGTTTTCCATGTCGGCAGCTTTTTGATGGATTTCCTCTGTGGATTCCCCTGCAAACTCAACCACCAGAATGGCTCCGGGGTCACCTTCCACAAAGAACCTGTTTTTTTGTTGTTCTATGTTTTCTTTGGTGAGGTCGAGTACGATTTTGTCCATCAGTTCGATGGCTTCGGGTTTGAACTTCAGGGCGATCAGGTTGGCTTTGAGCGATTCGGCAATGGTGTTGAAATGCACGCAAACCAACGCTTTGTGGATGGGAGGGAGGTCGACCAGGTTGAGTTTGATTTCGGTGGTAAAAGCCAGGGTTCCTTCCGATCCGGCTAACAGGCCTGTCATATTAAATAGTGTTTTTTCCTGTCCAAAGAGTTCGTTTCGCAACAGCAAATCGATGGCGTAGCCGGTATTTCTTCTTTCGAGTTGAGGATCAGGAAATTCTTTAATGATTTCCTCCTGATTTTTGCTGTCGCTTAACATTTCCCTGAAAAGGCGGTAAATGGTGCCTTCAAGGCTTTGTAGGTCGCACTTTTTACTAAATTCATCGTTTGTGACGGCTCCAAAAACGACTTCCGATCCATCGCTCAGGATGGTGTGCAGTTCGAGGGTGTGATCGCGGGTGCTTCCATACACCAGTGAATGTGCCCCGCAGGCATTGTTTCCCACCATGCCGCCCATCATACAGCGGTTGGCGGTGGAGGTTTCAGGGCCGAAAAACAAGGCCAAGGGTTTAAGAAAAACATTCAATTCATCCAGAATAACGCCGGGTTGCACACGCACCCATTTTTCTTCTTTATTGACTTCCAGAATCTGAGTCATGTGGCGCGATACATCTGCAATGATGCCGCCGCCAACCACCTGTCCTGCAAGGGAAGTTCCTGCTGTTCGGGGAATGAGCGAAGTATTGTTCTCCCTGCAAAAGTTGATCAGCTTTTTAATGTCGTCGGCGTTGGCCGGATAAACTACTCCTATCGGAATTTCGCGATAAGCGGAAGCATCGGTGGCGTAGATCATACGACTGCTGTCATCGGTCAGCACTTCGCCTTTGAGGGAAGGGGCGAATAATCTTAAAGCTTGATGCAATGGGGTAATATTCATTTGAATTTTCTTAAAAGCAAAAATACACAATCACAAAAGGTGAGATAAACCTAAAAACAGGATATTACTTCTCGTAATAATCCGTGCTCTCAAATATTTTATCCGCCGATTTGGCGATGAAACCTCCGTAGAGTTCGCCGCCTTTATCCGGATAACGCCGTGCAAATTCGTAATAACAACTTGGGATTTCGTGCACACCTTCGGTAAATTCGATGGGCAAAATCCCGGCTTTGATGGAAGATTGTTCCAGCAATTCTTCAGGTGTTCCCTTAATTTCGCCACCCGAATCATTCAATGCAAAACCGTTGTCTTTTAAAAACCGGTTTACTTTTTCGATGGAATCCAGTTGTTTCAACGCATTGATGCTCACCGTAAAGTGGTTGGCCCTAAAGCCGTAAACATACACCCAGGCAGCATATTCCGATTCCTTGCGCAGTTGTTCGTAAACTTCAAATGACGGTTTTTCCCAGGGACGTCCGCTCAAAATCAACTGTGGGCTTTTTAATAAGTCAGCGGGAATTTCATCGATTAGCCGGAGAGCGGTTTCCTTTAAAAACGGGCTCATTTCCTCCAGTTTCAGCTCGCTGATAAAAATGCGGGGTGCCTGTTTGAATCCCTTCAGTTCAAAATGCCGGGCATATAAATGCTTTTGCTCAAAGGTGTATTCTCCCCTGAACTCGTAGCCGGCGTTCTCAAAAGGACGAGCCAATACGTTGATGCTGACACGTGGATCGTCGAAAGTCCGAAAGGCGATGTGGTCGTTTACCACGTTTTCGCCCAGACCTTTAAACAGGTCGTATACTTTTTTTACCGCAGGGTTTTGCCTGAGGTAGTCTTCCCAGATGGGATCGAATAATTTTTGTGCTTTTTCCATGTCGTACAGTTTAGATCAGCAGGTAGAACAGCGCTGAAGCTTCGATGCCAACAGATTGAAGTTGCGTTTCAAGATATTGGATGTTCGTGTTCATGGCCTGCGGATGGTGTGGTTTGTTGATGAGTTGTTGTTGGATCGATTGTATTAATGATTTAGGTAAAATGGTTGATTGCAACTGCAAAGCTACAATTATTCCCTTTTTTACTTCCAAATTGAGCTCGGCCTTTCGACCCAGCAAATTACCTGATTTATTAAACTGATAAGCAGTGGAGTAGCCGTAATTCCAGTCAGGAGTCCTATATTTTTCAATCACCAGACGCTGAATTTCTTCCCTTTCTGATGCGGTAAAAGTCCGTGATTGGGTGATGGAAAAATAACCTTCTAAAAACTGTTTAAACTGCAGTTGAAATTCGCTTAATGCCTGAATTCCGGGAAGCAACGTTTGGAGGTTGATGATTTCGGAACGTACTGATTTGATGGATTTATCCTGAATCAAGGCTTCCGTTGGCCGGATGGACTGTTCCAGTTTGTTCAGATCGGTATTAAACAACAAGGTGCCATGGTGCAAAACCCTGTTTTTAAATACATGGGCCGCGTTGCCCGAAAACTTCCTGCCGTTTACAGCCAGATTGGTTTTCCCGTGAAAAGTGACTTCCAGTCCAAACTGTTTTAAAAACAGGATGATGGGTTCTGCAAACTGGTGAAAATCAATGGAGCGCTCCTGGTTTTCAACGGTGGTAATCACACTGTAGTTGAGGTTGCCGTGATCGTGATATACCGTTCCGCCACCTGAAATTCGGCGTATCACCGGAATCTGATGCTTGAAAACAAATGCATGATTGACCTCGGCCATGGCATTCTGGTGTTTCCCCAGCACCAGCGATGGTTGGTTTTCCCAGAGCATCAAAATATCTTCGGAACAATTTTTTAACGCGACTTCTTCGGCAGCAAGGTTAAACCAGGGGTCGGTGCTTTGTTTGTCGAGGTAGATCATAACGGGTTTATTCTGAAACGTTTTGATACATCGCCACCAGTTTGATACACTCAACGGCCTCTTTCACATCATGAACCCGCAACAGATTGGCCCCGTTTTGCAGGGCAAAGGTATTTAGTACGCTGGTTCCATTCAGCGCATCAGCAGGGCGGGTGTTCAATACTTTGTTGATCATGGATTTTCGCGAAACTCCGGCGAGTAATGGCAATTGGTTGATGCGCAGGGTTCCCAGGTTTTTTAACAGCTGATAGTTGGCTTCCAGTGATTTACCAAATCCAAAACCGGGATCGAGGATTATTTGATGGGCTCCCAGCATCGTTAGTTCGGTGACTTTTCGTTTAAAAAAGTCGGCCACTTCCGTGACAACGGCACCCTGCATTGGATGCTGCTGCATGGTTTGTGGCGTGCCGTGCATGTGCATCAGTACATAGGGAACCTGATGTTGAGCAATGATTTGGAACATCTCGCCATCCAGTTCACCTCCACTGATATCGTTGATGATGGAGGCTCCGTTTTCGATGCAAATCCGGGCCACCCGGGCACGAAAAGTATCAATGCTAAACCAGGTTTCGGGAAAGTTTTTTACCAGCTGTTGCAGGATAGGAACCACGCGGTTGATTTCTTCTCCTTCGCTTACCTCCGGCGCACCTGGACGCGTTGAAACCCCGCCTATATCGATGATGCGCGCTCCCTCATTCAGCATGTTAGCACACGATTCCAGGATGTTATCTGTTTGCTGGTGTTTGCCTCCGTCGAAAAACGAATCGGGCGTCAGGTTGAGAATTCCCATCACAATGGGCATACTTAAATCAAGCGTTCGGCCGTTGCAGGATAAATTCATGTTGTTTTCAGCAAATGTTGTACTTTTATGGCCCATTTCGGAGTGGTTCAAAATGTTCAACAAAGGTAGAATTTAAGGCTTATCATGTCCATGAAAAAAGATACTTCAAAACAATTTTCCCAAATTATACAGATGTGCCAGGAGGTGTTTGAGGCCAAACAAAAGGACTATGGCACCGCGTGGCGGATCCTCAGATTGGAGAGTTTAACCGATCAGATTTATATCAAAGCCAACAGAATCAGGAGTATCCAGATAAAAGGCGATCAGAAAATTGATGAAGGCATCGTTCCCGAATTTATCGGAATTGTGAATTATTCGGTGATGGCCCTGATACAGCTTGAAAAAGGCATTGCAGAGTCTGCCGATATGAATGCACAGGAAGCGGTAAGCCATTTCACCAAACACCTGGTGGCGGCCCGTGACCTGATGATGGACAAAAACCACGATTATGACGAAGCCTGGCGCAATATGCGGATTTCATCGCTCACCGACATCGTGCTGATGAAGCTATTGCGCATCAAGCAAATTGAAGACAACCAGGGAAAAACCACCGTTTCGGAAGGCCTGGATGCCAATTATCAGGACATCATCAATTATTCCATTTTTGCACTCATTAAACTGACCATAGAGCATGATTCGTAAGAAAGCAGCAGAACGTGAGCCCCTTTGGCTAAAAGTTATCCGGATATTTACAGGACTGGTTTTTGTGTTTTCATCTACCGTTAAAGGAGTCGATCCCATGGGAACGGCCTATCGGGTAGAAGATTACCTGCTGGTTTATGGCTGGACATCGCTGATGGATTATGCCCTGATGTTGGGCGTTTTTTTGATTATTATTGAGTTCTTGATCGGTGTGGCGCTCATTTTTAAATTGAAATCATCACTGGCGACGTTTGGGTTGTTATTGATTATGGTCATTTTTACGGTGGTCACCTATCTTGATGCCCTCTACAACATGGTTCCCGATTGCGGGTGTTTTGGCGATGCCGTGAAACTCACCAACTGGCAAACATTTTATAAAAACATTTTTCTGATTGTATTGGCCGTGCTGATTTTTTCGTACCGCAAACGGCTGAAATTGAACCTACCACCTGTGCTTCAGTGGATAATTCTGGTGGTGTTTATTGGCGGATATTCCTGGTTTGTGATCACCAATTGCCATCACCTGCCCATGGTTGATTTCCGCGACTGGAAAGTGGGCAACGACATGAAATCCGAAGGTCTCGACCAGGTAAAAACCTATGTAAAATATAAGAATAACCAAACCGGGGAGGAGCAGGAGTTTCTGTCGCCCGATTACCCATGGAACGATTCCACCTGGATGTCGCAATGGACGTTTGTGGATCAGCGTATCGACGATTCGCAGCGGGTGCTGAAACACCATGTGTTGTTGGAAGATGAAGCGGGAAACGACCTGACGGCCGAAATTTTTGAAAATCCGGACTTTCAGATGGTGCTGATTTCCAACGATTTGGATGCCGCTTCCACCATGGGGCTTACCCGGGCTTCTGCCATCGAATTCGAAGCTTCCAAACTGGATGTCCCGATGGTGCTGGTTTCCAGTTCATCTTTCGAAAAAATGGACGAAATTAAAAAGGATTATCACCTGAATATGGAATCCTTGATTGCGGATGAAACCGAGCTGAAAGCCATGATCAGGTCAAATCCCGGATTGATGTTGCTGCACAACGGAATTGTCATCAAAAAATGGCATTACCATGATTTTCCCGATAAGGAGGAACTGGTAACGATACTCACTCCATGATTCGCTATCTTACAAAACGGCTGGTCTATGGTATCCTGGTGATGTGGGGGGTAGCCACCGTGATTTTCTTCTTATTTAATATCCTTCCGGGCGATCCTGCCCGCATGTTGTTGGGCCAGCGTGCTGATATATCATCCGTTGAAGCCATCCGAAAAGACCTGGGTCTGGATAAACCGCCCTTTTTTCAGTACCTGCAATATCTCAACGATTTAAGTCCGGTTTCCATTCATTTTGATGGAGATGGTGAGGTGCCTGGATTTTCAATTTTAAGTGCTTCCACCTGGCAATTGGTTGTAAAAAAGCCCTATTTGAGGCGTTCTTATCAAAGCAAAAGGCTGGTGAGTTCCATCATTGGTGAAGCTTTTCCAAAAACCCTGTTGCTGGCTGTTACGGCCATTTTACTGGCCATGTTTATTGGTCTTGTTCTAGGCGTGTTGGCCGCTCTGAATCACAACAAGCCGCTGGACAGGTTTCTGCTGGTATTCTCATCCTTGGGCATGTCCATTCCGTCCTTTTTTGCGGCCATCCTCATGGCCTGGGTTTTTGCCTATTTGCTGGCCGAATACACCAGACTTCCCATGTTTGGGAGTTTGTATTCGGTGGATGATGTTACCGGCGAACAATATATCAACCTGAGAAATTTAATTTTGCCAGCCATCACTTTGGGAATCAGGCCACTGGCCATCGTGGTGAGCTTAACCCGCAGTTCCATGCTGGACGTGCTTTCGCAGGATTATATCCGCACGGCCTATGCCAAAGGATTGAGCAGGTTTCAGGTGGTGATAAAACATGGATTGCGCAATGCGCTGAACCCGGTAATTACCGCCATTACCGGCTGGTTTGCCTCACTGATGGCCGGAGCCGTTTTTGTGGAATACGTGTTCGACTGGAAGGGCATCGGTGTGGTAATTGTGGATGCCCTTGAAAAATATGACCTTCCGGTAATTATGGGTTCGGTGTTGTTTATTTCTATCGTGCTGGTGTTTGTGAATATCCTGGTCGATGTGCTGTACGCGGTACTCGATCCACGGGTGAGGCTGGAATAGCCATTTGAAATCAAACCCTTGCAACTCTTTGAACGGAACAATAGTCTTGTTCACAAGGGTTTGATTTTACAGGTAGAATAACCTATTTGTTATCTGTCTAAATTGGATTTGTGCTTAAAAGTGAAACTGTTAATAATTAAATTTGGCGTAATTTCATCTGTGGTTTGCCATGGTGGAATCAAAATCAGGTTTTTAGTAGAAAATATACTTCTTGTTAACCAATATTTATGAAAAAATTAATACTACTTGCATTTTTTATTGGTCTTTTAAAAATTGGCTTTGGTCAGGCAGGAATGTGTCAGGCATCAGATCCTTTTTGTACAAGCAATACGTATGTATTTCCAGGAGGAGTTAATACAGGCCAGGGGCAGCCGGGACCTAATTATGGATGTCTTGGTTCTACACCAAATCCAGCATGGTATCATATGCGAATTAATCAGCCAGGAGATCTTCAGATAACCATGTTTTCCATACCATCCGAAGATATAGATTTCATTTGCTGGGGACCATTCATCGATCCCGTAGCAGCTTGTGAATTAGGACTTACCGGACCTAACATTGTTGATTGTAGTTATTCAACTGCCTCAACCGAAATTTGCGATATTCCAAATAGCCAGGTCGATGAATATTATATACTCCTTATTACTAATTTCTCTAATGACCCGTGTGATATAACCTTTGAGCTTACCGCTGGTACAGGCCAAACCGATTGTTCAATTGTCCCAGCTCAGGTCAGCAACAATGGCCCACTGTGTGTCGGGGATACCCTGGAACTTTATGCCACATCTGAACCCGGTGCCACCTACGAATGGACCGGTCCTTTGGGTTTTACTTCAACCGATCAAAACCCAATAATACCCAATGTAACTTTAGGCCATGCCGGCGATTATCAGGTAGTAATTACAGTGGATGGTCTGGTTAGCGATCCTGCCATCACCACGGTGGTAGTTAATCCCAACCCGCTACCAGCATTTACTTTTACACCCGATACGCTCTTATGTGTCGATGAAAACATCCTCTTCTCTGCCACCAGCACCGAAACCATTGCAAGCTGGACCTGGGATTTCGGAAATGGAGATTTTGGCTCCGGCCAGAACGTAAATTATGCCTATCCGGCAGACGGTAATTTTACCGTTGATCTGTTGGTAACCACCACAGAAAATTGTCAGGCCAATGTAAACCAGGCAATTGTGATTCACCCGCTTCCGGTGGCTTCGTTTACCATTGCCCAGGGTACCACTGTTTGTGTTGACGAACAATTGACTTTTAATGCCACCAGCACTACCAATATCATCGACTGGAACTGGAATTTTGGAGATGGAAACACTGGTTCCGGGCAGAATGTTACGCACACCTATGCCACCTCGGGAACGAAACAAGTAGTCCTCACCGTTACAAATATCAATAGCTGTACGGATGTGGTAACAACCACCATCACAGTAAACCCGTTGCCTGCCGCTGATTTTTCGGTTGTGGCCAACGATACCTCCTGTTATGCAGAGATAGTGAGCTTCAACGCTACAGGAACCCCAGACATCATTGACTGGCAGTGGCAATTTGGCGATGGGAATACGGCTTCGGGTCAAAATACCACCCATGCGTATACCACTTATGGAAATTTTATAGTGAATTCCATTTATACCAATACAAACGGATGTCAGAATACCACCTCACACCTGCAAACCGTGGTCGATCTGTCAGCGTTGGATTTTGCAGTTTCTCCATCTCCCAGCTGCCCCGGATATCCGGTGGATATCCTTGGTATTGGAAATGTAGCCTTCACTCCCTGGATTTGGAATTTGGGAGATGGCACTATTGAGGTTGGTAAGGAAGTTGTTCATACTTATCCCAATGCGGGCACCTATGATATCCGGCTGGATGTTTGTACTCAAACGGTGGAAAAACAGTTGATTGTAAACCCGGTTTGTGCAGTTTATGCAGGTGAAATACAGTATACCTGCGAAGATGTTTACTTCAACTACGCTTTGTCGGCAACACTTCCTACAGCTACAGGAGATTCGGCAGTGCGGTGGTTTACAACCGGATTGGGGACGTTTAACGATCCCACCCTTGTAACGCCTACCTACTTTCCGCATGTTTCTGAAGGGGCTATGCAAAACGACACCATCCTAATGATGATGGTTGGTTATGGATTTTATCCTTGTGTTAACGACACAGCCTGGGCGCAATTGGTTGTTGTGCCTGGCGCTTTCGCGGAAGCAGGCTCCGATGAGAACTCCTGTTTTGGAGATCCCTTTGATTTTGCCACCTCCACCGATTCGGCCTTTGCCACCAACTATATTCTTTTGTACTGGACTACCAGTGGTACCGGACATTTTGTGGATCCTACCGTAATGAGACCAATTTATATTCCCGGTCCCGGTGAATTAGGTCCCATTACTCAAACCATGGTGGCTGTCAACATTATCAGCTGCGATTCCATCGATACCATGACCCTGACCATTCGTCCTGTATATGAAACTCCTTTGAGTTATACCCTCTGTCAATACGATTCTCTTTTTGCTCAGGGAAGCTGGCAAAAGGCTTCCGGTGTATTTTACGATACCTTGCCTTCTGTCTATGGTTGTGATAGTGTGATTATCACCAGTTTGACGGTACGACCGAAAATCGATCAGGATTTTGTGATGGATGCCTCCGGGTTTATTTGTGGAGAGGAAACAATCCAATTTACGTCTACCGGTACGGCTAACTTGTCCTCCTGGCAGTGGGATTTTGGAGACGGGTTCATCTCTACGGCAATCAATCCTTCGCATCAGTACAATACGGCCGGAGATTTCACCATCGTGTATTCCTATACCGATGAAAACGGGTGCTACGATACGGCAATGAGCTCTATTCAGGTAATGCCCCTGCCGGATGTTGCCATTACTGCAAGTGCTGATAAAGCCTGCCTGGACACCCCCATTGATTTTATGGGCTCCAGCACTTCCAATATCGTCTCCTGGGACTGGGATTTTGGAGACGGGCAAACGGCTTCAGGGCAAAATGTAACCCACAGCTACTCCACTTGGGGCGATATGACAATAACGCTGACGGTAACCGATCAAAACGGATGTGTTGAGACTGCCACCCAAAATATATCGATTGTAGAGCCGGTGATCGTTGATTTCTCCTACACCATCGACTCCTGTCTGACGGTACATTTCATCGATGAAAGCACTCCGCCTTCAGGATATTATCTGGTAACATGGGATTGGGATTTAGGTGATGGAAATACCCATGACGATCCGGATTTCAGTCACCAATATGCGGCAGGAGGCCTGTACAATGTGACTTTAACCGTTACTGCTGAGGAAAGTACGGGACATTCCTGCACCAACTCCATCACCCTCCCAGTCATCGTCCCCCACATGCCCACGATCTACTACACCTGGGATCCCGAGCCCACCTGCCTGGGCGACACCACCCATTTCTATGGTTCCTCGGGCACCGAGATCACCACTTGGTACTGGGACTTTGACGATGGCCTCTTTGGCAATGGCCAGGGCATCGACCACCTGTACACAAACCCCGGCACCTACGACGTGGCCCTGTATATAACCGACACCAACCTGTGTACAAACAACCTTGTCCACCAGGTAAACATCAACCCCATGCCGGAGGTGACGATGACCATCGATTCAACCCCCACCTGCGCCGGAACCACCACCCTGTTCACCGGAAGCAGCACCGCGACCATCACCAATTGGTACTGGGAGTTTGGCGATGGCGGCATCAGCACCAGCCAGAACCCGCAGCACATCTACACCACCGGAGGCACCTACCAGGTTACCTTAACCGCCACCGACGAGGCCGGCTGCTCAGGCACCACCACGGGCATGGTACAGGTGACACCCAACCCCACGGCCGATTACACCTACACGATCACCGGCTGCAACACCTTTGAGTTCACCGACACCAGCACCCCACCGGCCAATTACAACATCACCGCCTGGTGGTGGGACTTTGGCGATGGTTTTACGGCCGACGTGCCCAACCCGGTACACATCTTCCCCGCGGGAGGGTTTTATGATGTCACCTTAACGGTCACCAGCGACAGCAATAACTTTAGCTGCACAGACGCGATCACCTACACGATCCAGGCCCCCAATGGCCCCACGGCTTTTTTCACCTGGTTCCCCAACCCGGCACAGACAGGCGAGGATGTGAACTTCTTTGGCACCTCGGGCAGCACCATCACCAGCTGGGAGTGGGACTTTGACGATGGCTTCATGGCCACGGTTCAAAACCCGACCCACCCCTACATCAACCCCGGCAACTACCAGGTTACGTTAACGGTAACCGATGAAAACGGCTGCATCGTGGTTGTCACCAACGAAGTCACCATCGGTGGCCTGCCGGATGTAGAGTTTAGCTGGAGCGAAGCCTGTGAAGGCACCCCCGTTCAGTTCACCGTGGACGAAACCATCACCGATGTAAATGCTGTACAGAGTTACTACTGGCAGTTTGGTGACGGGCTCACCAGCACCCAGCAAAACCCCTTGCATGCCTATGCCACGGCAGGGCTCTACACCGCTACCCTGACCATCACCGACACGATAGGCTACAGTAACAGCGTGAGCCACGAGATAGACGTCAAGCCCAACCCGGTATCTGTTTTCGGCATCGACAGCCCCAACTGTCAGGGAGCAGCTACACAACTCACCGACTACAGCACCTCTCCAAGTGGGTATATCACCACCTGGGAGTGGGACTTTGGCGATGGCAACACCCAGACGGTGACCTTCCCCGATGACCCCGATGTGAGCCACACCTATGCCAACACCGGCACCTATGACATCACCCTGACAGTTACCTCAAGCGATGGCTGCACAGGCACCAGCCAGGAGCAGGTCACCATCACCCCGGCACCCATCGCCCTGTTTAGCAGCAGCACCACCTGTTCCAGCGGCCCGGTAAGCTTCCAGGATGAGAGCAGCGCCAACGGCAGCGGGACCATCATTGGCTGGCAATGGAACTTTGGCGACCCCGCCAGTGGCACAAATAACACCAGCACCAACCAGCACCCCACCCATGTGTTTTCAGCCCCCGGCAGCTACGATGTCACCCTGGTCATCGAAAGCTCAAGCGGATGTTCCGATACCACCAGCCAGAGCATCACTGTCAATGACCCTCCAGAAGTTGAGTTTAGCTACTCGCCCGCCTGTATGGGCGAAGAGGTCCAGTTTACCGTGGATGGCACCATCACCGACATTGCCAATGTATCCACCTGGAGCTGGAGTTTTGGCGATGGACAAACCAGTAACCTACAAGATCCCACACACAACTATACCAGCCCCGGTGACTACGATGTCACCCTGAGCATAGAAACCAACGATGGCTGTACGGCCTCCATCACCCACACGGTCACCGTGAACCCGCTACCCAACGCGCAGTTCGATTACAGCGCTCCCACCTGCCAGGGCGACAGCATCCACTTTATGAACCTGAGCAGCTCCCCCAACGGTCCGATAGTGAAATGGGAATGGGACTTTGGCGATGGCACCACACAGACCATCAATGCCCCGAACAACCCCAACACCAGCCACCTGTATCTGACCGACAACACCTACGACGTCACCTTAACGGTGACCGACTCCGACAGCTGTCAGAGCACCAGCATGCGCCAGGTACAGGTAGTGCCCTCACCCGTGGCTGAATTTACCTGGGAAGACGCTTGCTTCGGCACCCCGGTACTGTTTACCGACTTAACCAGTGAGAACTCAGGCCCCGACTTGTATGGCTGGCTGTGGGTCTTTGGCGATCCTTTGTCAGGAACCAATAACTCCAGCACCTTACAAAACCCCAGCCATGAGTTTAGTGCCCCCGGGGATTACACCGTTACGTTGATTGTCACCAACACGCAAGGCTGTGATGACACCATCACCCATGACCTGACAGTAAACGATCCCCCCGATGTAAGCTTTACCATGAGTAGCGACACCCTGTGCATAAATGAGCCGGTACAGTTTACAGGAGCCAGCACCACCCCGATCAGCAGTTGGTTCTGGGACTTTGGCGATGGCGGCATCGCCATCACCCAGAGCCCACAGTATGTGTACACCACCCCGGGAACCTACATAGTCAGCCTAACGGTCACCGGGCTGGATGGCTGCACGGCCACCGCCTCCGAGCAGATCACCGTGAAAGACCAGCCCATAGCCAACTTCATCTATGAAAATGCCTGTCTGGGCGACAGCACCTACTTTACAGACGAGAGCTTTAGCCAGTTGGGCTATATCGCCTCATGGCAGTGGGACTTTGGCGATGGCACTACCTCAACGGACCAGCACCCAAGCCATTACTACATGACCAGCGACGACTACCAGGTGACGCTGATCGCCATAGACAACTATGGCTGCTCGGACACCATCAAACAGTGGATACAGGTACGCACCATCCCCATTGCCTTGATAGAAAGTTATGTTCAGGTATGCGAACCCACGGGCCAGGTGTATTTTTTCGATGGCAGCACCCCCGGAGCAGATGGCAGCCCGATTCAAAGCTGGGAGTGGAATTTGGACGAAGGCTATTACAG